>SXGQ01412853.1_pt1 | contig 42826 bp, 33 predicted proteins | sample 3178371 | NCBI WGS metagenome assembly SXGQ01 (sample SAMN11356859, study PRJNA531348) | freshwater metagenome | isolation source: freshwater sample F1-20 | place: China: Fuxian Lake, Yuxi | collected 2017-12-25
GATTGGTTTGAACGTACTTCAAGTAAACTCTTCAATAATGGTATGTATAGTTGGACTCCCATTGGATCTGCTCAGCATATAGACAATGCGAGTATCGCTGAATTCAAAGAATTCTACAATAACTTCTATCAGCCAAATAATGCGACATTGGTTGTTTCTGGAGACATTGATGTCAAGCAAGTAAAAGGATTCGTGAATGAGTACTTTGGTAAACTTCCCAAAGGACCTCAGCCAAAGCGCTCAGACGTTGCTCTCAAACCAATGAATCCAGGAATCATTCGCGAAACAATCGATGATCAAAAGGCACAATTACCTGCGGTATTCATGGGATATAGAGGTCCGAAAATTGGAGAAAAGGATGCATATGCAATGTCAATGCTCATGGACATCATGCGCTCCGGCGAAAGCTCACGATTGTATCAACGTTTGGTGGACAAGGATCAAATTGCAGTTCAGGCAAGTGGGGGAGCGCAAAATCTGCAAGCTTCAGGAATGATGTTTGGTCTTGCAATTGTGGCTCCCGGCAAAACACCTGATGAAGTCATCAAGGCAATTGATGAAGAAATTGAAAAAGTCAAAAAAGATGGTGTGACAGATGAAGAATTTTTGAAAGCAAAAAATATCGCTGAAGTTCGTTTCATTGAAGGGAAAAAGAACGTTCTTGAAAAAGCACGTTCTCTTGCTCGATATCATACATATTTTGGCAAGGCATCCATGATCAATACCGAAATAAAAGATTTCATGTCGATCAAAAAAGAAGATCTCAAGCGAGTGGCAAATCAATATTTCACGCAAGACTCTAGAGTAATTCTTCAGTATATGCCGAAACAAAAACAATAACCTTCCATTTGATCACACTTATTTGAATATCATGAAACGATACATTATTCTCTTTACATTGATCTTTGGAATGCATACTGCATTCGGTCAAGGATACAATCTTGGTGAAAAGCCCGGTCCATTACCGGCAAAAGAATTCGCCTTCCCAAAATACACTGAGTTATTTCTTTCTAATGGTCTGAAAGTATTTGTCATAGAAGATCATGAGCAACCAACTGTGAATCTTCGCTTGCAAATTCGTGGTGGAGAAGTTTCGGAGTCAATTCCTGGGACAGCCTCAATGGTTGCGGAAATGCTGACAAAAGGCGCAGGTAAAAGAGATGCTTTGACAATCGCAAAAGAACTTGATGGAGTTGGTGCAGGTGTAAGTGCTTCATCAAGCGGAGACATAACCTCTGTTACAGGTGAAAGCATTTTGAAGCATATGCCCATTATGCTCGAGATTTTTGCAGATGTGTTGAGATCAGCAACATTTCCTGAGGATGAATTTGCAAAACTTAAAAAACAAAAGATGTCAGAAGTGAAATTGGAAAAAGCCAATGCCGGTTCTCTCCTTCAATCACTTTCCAGAAAAGTTGCTTATGGAGCCAATCATCCTTCTGCCCGTCACAAATCGGAAGCATCCTATACAAGCATCACATTGGATGAACTCAAAAAATTCTATGGCACATATTATCGTCCGAACAATGCCACTCTAGCGGTTGTTGGTGATGTTAAACCGGAAGAAATTAAGTCAATTCTTGAAAAAGCATTGAGTTCTTGGGAGCCAGGTGATGTCAATGAATTTCGAACACCAAAGCCTGAGCCAATGGCGCAAGGCGTCTATTTCATAGCTCGACCAAGTTCAGTGCAATCTTCCACAGCCTTAATTGCGACTGCAATTCCAAACAATCATCCTGATTTCGAGGCATTGCGCCTGGCTTCAAATTTAATGGGTGCTGGATTTTCCGGAAGACTGTTCAAAACACTTCGCGAGACTTATTCCTATACTTATACCCCATTTGCATATTTGACTAGTGGTCGTGATGTGAATCGATATATCTGCGGAGCTGATGTTCGTAATTCCGTGACTGATTCAGCGATCAAAGTCATGCAATCCGAAATGACAAAACTTGCAAATGAGGCAACTTCCAATGATGAACTTGATTTGATCAAACGATTCGTCATCGGGCAATTCAAAATGAATTTTGAAAATTCGGATTATGTTGCAGGCTTGCTTCTGAATGCGGATTACAATAATCAACCTATTTCTGTAGTGAAAGAATTCCCCAACAGATTCAATGCCATTACTCCCGAGCAAATGAAATCAGCAGTTACCAAGCATCTCGCAAAACAATCTATTGTTGTGGTGGGAAGCCCCGATGTTCTTGAAACATTGCGTCAATTCGGCCCTGTTTACGAGTTTACCACAGAATTGGAGGCCAAAAAAGCCGAATCGAAAAAAGTTGATCTTACTCCTGAACAGTTGATGGAAAAACATCGTGCAGCCTTGGGAGGAATGGAAAACATTTCCAAGATTTCTTCATTGATTACTACGGGTACTGCTTCATTTGACATGAATGGCCAAGAATTGCGCGGCAATATCACCATGAAACAAAAAGCACCCGGCAAGCAAGTGATGGTCATGGACTTCAAGATGTTCAAGCAAACAACCATGACTGATGGCAATCAGGCTTGGAGAATGATGGGTCCGCAAAGCGAGGAAGTCACTGATAATGCAGAAAAGCAAGAAATGATTGATGAAGCGCATATTGCTCAATCTGCTCGCCTCATTGAACTTGGATATACACTCACAATCAAAGGCCAGGAAGGATCATCGATCATTGTGGAATCCAAAAATAAAGCAGGCGAAGTACAGACAATGTATTTCGATGCAAAGACATATTTGTTGAATTCCGTGAAAGAGACAGCTAAAGGTCCACAGGGCAATGTTGAAGTTTCCAGACTCTTTGGTAATTACACAGATATCGGTGGTGTGAAGTTTCCATCTAAGATGGTTATTGAACAAGGCCCGATTGTAATTTCGATTGATGACATCAAATACACTGTCAATCAGGAAATCAATGACTCTGAATTCAAACCCGAGTAATTGACTTCTCGCAAAAAAAAGAAAAGCCCCCAACCAAGAATGTGCGTTGGGGGCTTTTTTTTATATCAATGATTTGAGTCGCTCAATTTCTTTACGATGCGTCAGATCATAATGGATCGGGGTAAGCGATACCCACCCATTTCTTACTGCACCGTCATCCGTTTCAATATCTTCAGATTCGGGCGTTCTATATGTACCGACAATCCAATGATATTCCCTGCCCATTGGATCTTTTCTTGAATCATAACTATCATCCCAATAGGAATTGCTCAAACGAGTGATTCGCATGCCTCTGACTTCACCGGGAGAAATTGCCGGCACATTCATATTGAGAATAGTATCTTTTTGTAGTCCCCATTCGAGCATTGATCCAGCCACACGTTTCGCATAATCGGCAGCAGCAGTCATATCTGCTTCTAGTGAAAATGACGTATGTGAAACCGCCAAAGCGGGAATCCCAATCATCATAGCCTCTGTTGCCGCAGAAACAGTGCCCGAATACATAACATTTACAGATGTATTGGCACCATGATTTATGCCTGATACAACCAGATCAGGCTTTACTGTAAGCAATGTTGAAACGCCAAGCTTGACGCAATCTGCAGGAGTGCCATTGACGGCAAATCCAAACATGTCACCATTTCGGTGAAATGGCACTGCCCTAAGAGGAGCACTGACAGTCAATGCATGTCCAACCGCACTTTGTTGACGATCAGGTGCAATCACCGTCACATTTCCTATTTCCTTCATTGCAAGTGCAAGGGCAAGAATGCCGGGTGAATCTATACCATCGTCATTCGTAACTAAAATATTCATGATGTTGCTCTTAATGCGGCAAGTGATGTGATCAATTCTTTTTCTTGATCAGAAAGGTTTGTTGGTAACTCAATGTCAACAATCAACATCAAATCTCCGAATTCTTGTTCTCTTCCATGAAGAGGCATGCCGAAACCTTTCAATCGTAATTTTGAACCGGATTTCGTTTCCGGTGCTATCTTCACCGCAACAGTCCCCTTCATGGATTTAAAGTTGACTTGCCCACCTAAAAGTGCGGTATATAAAGGCACATGAAGATCAGCTTCCAAGTCCGATCCTACCAATCTAAACACAGCATCATCTTTCACATGCACCTTCACATGAATGTCATGACCTTGCCCGGAAGGTATATTGATTGTTTGTCCATCCTTGATGCCGGGTTTTAGCTTGATTTCTCTTTGCTTTCCTCCGGTGGTCAATTTTAATGAACAGCCATTATATGCTTGAGTAAATGAGATTGTTGCCTGTAATTCAGATGCGGGTTTTTGTGTTCGCGTTGTTCTTTTTCCGGTATTGCCATTGAAAATACTCTCAAAGAAATCCGAAAAACCAGAACCACCCGAAAATTGAGAGAAATCCGTTTGGGCTCCACCTTGTTGTTGCCATGCTTGCCAATCAAATGGACTCCCTGCTCCCCCTGGGTGAGCATTCCAGCTGGATCCTAGTCGATCATATTTATCTTTCTTTTGTGGATCACTCAATACTTGATAGGCCTCATTGATCTCCTTGAACCGTTCTTCCGCCTTGGAATCCCCCGGATTTTTATCCGGATGATATTGCTGCGCCAATGATCGATATGCCTTTTTTATATCTTCAGCCTTAGCTGATTTGGTGAGTCCAAGAACAGAATAATAATCTTTGAAATCCATGATTGCAGGGTAAGGGTCTGTTGTTGATGATATTGAAGAAACGAATGCGGTGTATCAACGAGCATTTATGGCAATTGTTGTAACATTTCTCACAATATCGGATTATTTTCCATTGGTCAACTCATCTTTTTTTCCTTATTTGCCGAGGGGTCTAATCAATTTTCAAAAGCACAAGTGAATCATTCACCATTACATATTAACCTACGCCGAACATATCTGCATTTCATGCTCATGCTCATTTGCTGTGCATGTTCTATATATGCCCAAAATGGTTCCCCTAATTCCAATGCCATTTCAGGCTATGCGGGAAGATATTTCCTAATTGGGTTCATGCAGAATGAATTGATTCTCCTTCCCGGTGGTATCAGATTATCTGTGACGATTTCCACCATCAGGCCAACTACCATTCGAATTGCATCCCCTATTTCGCGACCATCCCAATATTATCAAGTACCGGGTGATACAGTCATTGAATTGACATTCGCATATGGCGAAGTGGAAATGTTTGATTCTGAACGCGCGCAAGCAAAAGCAATAGAGATTGAGTCTGATCAGCCGATCACCGTAACAGGAATGAGCAGTCAATCATTATCAACTGATGGCTTTTCAGCTATACCTGTAGCTAAATGGGGTCGCGAATATGTTGTTCACTCATGGCCAAATGACATCTATATGCATGATGATGATCCGCAGGGGAAAATCCCAAGATCAAGTGAATTCATGGTCATTGCAGCAGAGAATAATACAGTGATTGAATTTGCTCCGAGAAGCAGAACATTTGGAAAGATACAACCTGATGAATCAACGATCATTCGTTTGAATAAAGGACAATGCTATCTAGTTAAATCAGATACATTACCTGCAGGTAGTGGCGACTTGTCGGGAACCATCATTCGCTCGGATAAACCGGTTGGGGTGTTCAGCGGACATCTTAGGGCCTCTATTCCACTGGGTCTTCAGGAATTCGATAGTAAAAATCATTTGACTGAAATGCTCTACCCCACAGAACAATGGGGAAAATCTTTTGTGACACTACCCTTCAATAATGATGGCATTGGGGATTTTTTCAGAATACACTGCATAGAGCCAAATACAAATGTGACAGTTAAAGGTTGGAATATCAATCAACAGCACATACTTGCAAATCCTGGTGATTTCAAAACATTGTCATTCATTCGCGATCCATTGATGATCGAAGCCGATAAACCAATCAGCATTGCACAATACATGACAAGTAGTTTTTCAGCGAATGAACGGTTGCAAACATTTGATCCATGCATGATGTTGATACCTTCCATTGATAAGGTAATAACAAAAGCTTCATTTCATGTAGTTCAAAATCCTATAACAAATCCGCGCCAATTCTTACGTCATTTCATTTCTCTTGTTTGCACAGAAGATGCAGTTGATCACATCAAGCTAGATAATAGACTCATCAAGACTATAGTTACAAATTTGCCCAATCAACGATTGAATGGCACGCAGTTGTTTTATGCTACTGTACCCGTTGCACCGGGTACACATCACCTATCTACGATGGAGGGTGCATTCAATGCAGGATTATATGGTACAGGCCCAGATGATGCCTATGCATTTCCTCTTGCCTTCGGCATGGTTCAAGGAATAGACACATCTGCACCATATATAGTGATGAAGGATTCGTGCGGTTTCATAAAAGCCACTATACAAGAACGACTTATAGATGATTATAGCGGACTCTTTGATCTATCGGTTATCCGAGATTCCACCGTTAACATGAATTGGGCGATTTCAGGAATCAGGGATGGCGATCTCTCAGCGTCATTCACGGCATCAGTCATCAATATGTTGAAAGATGCAAGCATAGTTATAGAATCAATGGATAATGCGGGAAATAGTACAAGGAGCAGATACACGTATACAGCACCAAAGATATCGATTCCAGATACTCTTTCTTTTCAAAAGATACAAAAAGGAGATACTGTCAGTACCTTTTTCAATGTCCGAAATATTGGTAAAGATACCATCATTGTCAAATTCGCAAACCTTGATGGCGATGATAGATTTAGATGTTTAAACATCATTGATCTTAATGATAGAAAACTTGCTCCAAATGATACATTTGCACTGGAAATTGAATTCATAGGGCATGGAGACAAGGATTCTGCTTTAGCGAATTTCCGCATATTTCTTGGCTGTGGAATTGTTAGAAATACCATTATACATGGATTGATGGAAAGCGTTTCATTATCAGTTTCAGGGCATGATTTTGGGAATGTATCCGTTGGAGATACATCGTTCGGTTTCATTCATGTGGTAAACACAGGCGGCATCTCTTTGACCGCCACTCAATTGGTAGGGCTACAGAATGATCAATTTAAAGTTGACACAATGGGTTTATTCCCAAGAGTCATTTTACCACGTGATACCCTCAAGATCCCATGCAAGTTTTCGCCAATTATCAAGGGCGAACAATTGGATGCATTCACAATTAACAATGATAAATCACTAGCCAATCAAGCCATTCTCAAGGGGAATGGATTATTGCCCACAATCAATTCGATATCAATTGATTGGAAAGAACGGCATCTTCAATCAACTCATGATACAATAGCACGTATTAGCAATTCAGGAAATGACACTGCATTTGTCAGTTTGGATTCAACAATTGGACTAAATACAGTCTTCAATTGCACATTTGCTAGTGGCAAAAAGATTGCGCAACTCGCACCCAATCAAACAACGGATGTGATTTGCACTTTCAAACCTGGCGATACTATACGTTATGCACATACTGGGTATATCTATTATACAAATGGTTTTGTAAGAGACAGTGTCATTGTTGAGTTATATGGAAAAGGTGTCGTTCCCATCATTAAACAACATGATATTTATGTTGGAACGATTCGAGAACTCGACACAAAAGACACTATAGGGCTACTGCTCAAAACTTCCGGTACCATGCCGCTTTCCATTGAGACATTTAAGGTCAATTCCGGTGACAGAAATTCATTTTTCATTGACACCGCCTTATTGATTGGAAAAACATATCAACCAAATACAAATTTTCATTTACCGATAAGATTTGTTCCCAAACGATCTGGATCACATGCAATTGAAGTGGAAATCATTTCAAATGCAGCGCCTTATGGTCAGAAATCAATCACCAGATCCACCATCAGTGGCGATGCGATGCCTCTTGATACCATATCTTTACAATTAGAAGTTCAAACAATAGACACAATGTATGTTTGTGAGAAAAGAGTGATTACTGGCAAGATCATTAATCAAGGAAACAAAGACGTTAAATTGGATTCACTCACGATTCATTCTCGCTTTGCCATTTCCAATGTGTCTCTTCAGCCTATTGATGATTCGATTGTGAAATTGAAAGGTGGAGAGATCGCGTTTTCTGCTCTGATTGAATCTAAAGGTTCCGGCATTGACTTTATAGATTTTACAGCATTTCTACAAGACTCATTGCAACTGAAACAAGCAATTCCAATTTATGTGAAATCGAATAATGTTCGATTCTCTCCTGCTACGAACAGCATGATGGAATATTTACCCGGAAGCACATTAACGATATTGCTTCAAGGAACAATAGATTTTTCCCAAAAGACACCACAATTGTTCCAGCCACGGATTGCATTGAATTATTCATCCTCAACACTTGAATGCATAGTATCCAATACGGATCTCATTCTGAATTCTACATCCGGTCAAGTTCGATTTCCAATGCAAGTAGCAATCAATAATGGCATAACCGTGCTGACAGCGCAAACACAGTCAATGATTCAAGGCAATGGCTTTTGGCAAACCTCCTTGGAATTTCGGACATTCTTGACTGATATTCCCGGTGACATCACCCTTGATATTCACAATATGCAATCCGATTGCATTAACGGCGACACTGCAATCATACCACTGGAAATGTCCAATTTTTGTGCAAGAGACATCCGAGGCGTCACGAACAAGCTCAAAGGACAAGGATTATTGGGAATTTACCCCCACCCCATACAGAATGAGGGTAAAGTGTCATTTCTTCTACACGAAGAATCCGAGTTTACGCTCGACATTAGAAATATACTAGGTGAAACAGTAAAGGTCATCCGAGGCAAGGGATCAGCAGGGCATAATATTATTCCATTTGGAATTGAAGATCTGCCAAGTGGTGCTTATACCCTTATTTTTCAATCATTTAACAGTCAAAACTCAAGGCCATTCCTCATCACGAAAGATTGAAAGAGTACAAGGTTATCCACATTATGCTCGAAACATTGAAAAACCTATATTTTTTCTTGTCTAATGCCAAGTTTTCTATTAAATTTGGCTCGTTGTTGTGTGAGTGTATACATTCTGAAAACTAAATAAAGCTTCTGCAAGCCATTCACTTGCGGCCCCATTTTCAGAGACTACACTCAAAGTACTTCACAGCACACCCTCAATCTGTACATAATACATACTTTTTACTGGCGAAAAGGTGAAACTCATGCATCTATTGCGACTGTTCATTGCCCTTGCGGCTCTCACTTTTTTCTTTTCTTCTGAAGCTTATTCACAAGCGGCTGACCCTCGTAAACCGCAAGCAAAGAAGTCACCCCTTTTGGTTGGCCCTGTAGCCGGCTATAATAAATCCATGCACTCTGGTGGATTTTCTTCGATTGCTGCAGATGCCAATTGTCCAACATTTGAGACAGGCACTGAAAATGGATATTACTTTGGCTTTTCAGCGGAATATCTACTTGGAGATCCAAAGAATGCCAATTCTTCTATTATCGCCAGAGTTGTGTATGATTATCAACCTGCTGCATTTCAATTAGAAGGTGATAATTACCCTTCGAGACCAATTGGATCTCAAAATGTGGTTAATTCACAAATTTTGCATACATCAGTATTCAAATATTCTTTGTTGAATTTAGAAGTGATGTATCGCTTCAATCTTCCCGGCACAATGCTTGGCGTAACAATTGGTCCACAATTTGGTGTTCCAATGGGTGGCACTCAAGAGCAACGCTATGAATTGCAATTTGATCCAAATAATCCGGTTCAGTTTGTTAAGGAAACCGAGCCAGGAAGTTTGATCCTCAAACAAGACCCAACAGATCCCGTTGTAGGCTTGAATGGTTATAAACCACAATATGTTGATGATACAAAGACATCAATCAGATTGTACGAAGGTGACATCATCGATCCTAATCCTTTCAGACTGGCTCTGAAAGCGGGTGTTCAATATGAAATTCTTGCAGGCAACCTGTTATTTGTTCCTGCGATTTATTATAATTTTGGTTTGACCAAGATCAGTAGTTCGAATAATTCCAGTGTTAGTGCATTGCAAATTGGTGCTGATCTTCGATTCTCATTATAATACTGATAATTGATACTGTATAAAGCCCGTCTATTAGACGGGCTTTTTTTATATCAGGAGAAAAAATATGCCCATCCGAAATTTCGGATGGGCATTACATTTAAAGAACAATTACTTAATTCTTATGCTTTAAAGTGTTTCACCAAGTCAACCAACATACGAACTCCAATTCCTGTTCCGCCTTTTGGCCAATAGTCGCGTTCACTTGATGACATTCCCGTTCCGGCAATATCCATATGAGCCCAAGGATAATCACCTATAAAGTGCTTCAAGAATAAACCCGCAGTAATTGCACCAGCCCATCTACCACCAGAATTCTTCACATCGGCAAAGTCGCTTCTGATTAAGTCTTCATATTCTTCATGCAGTGGCAATTCGCAAACATATTCATTGGTTCGAGATGCAGCCTTTTTGATCTGATCCAATAAATGAGGATTTGTTCCCATAAGACCACTTGTTATTGTTCCCAGTGCAACAACGCAAGCACCGGTTAATGTAGCAAAATCGATGACTGCCTTGGGTTTGAATTTTGATGCATAAGTTAGGGCATCCGCAAGAATCAATCTTCCTTCGGCATCTGTATTATCAATTTCTGCGGTTTTGCCATTCATGAATGTTACAATATCGCCGGGTACCAAAGCTGAGCCACTCGGCATATTTTCAGTTGATGGAACCAAAGCAACAACATTCACAGGTAATTTAGCTTTGGCTATGGCTATGATGCCACCAATAACGGTTGCAGCTCCATGCATGTCCCCTTTCATGTCGGACATGCCGGCTGCAGGCTTAATGCTAATTCCACCTGTATCGAATGTGATACCTTTTCCAACAAATACAAATGGCTTATCATTAGCCTTACCGCCTTTGTATTCCATGACAATAAATACCGGTGGCCTAACACTTCCTTGATTTACTGCAAGCAAGCCACCCATCTTCAAAGCCTGAATCTTTTTCTTATCGAGAATCGTAACCTTGACACCGGTACCTTTTGCAGCTGCAATCGCAGATTTAGCAAGTGTTTCAGGGTAAATTTCATTGTTGGGTGCCTGGGCTAGATTTCTAGCTAAAGTGACACCATCATAGATTGATCGAGCCATTGTCAATACAGTTTTTCCTGCATTAACGATTTGCTTTGAATCTGAAAACAGTGTTATTGAGTTTATCTTCTTTTTGTTTTTCGATGTCGTGATATACTTATCGAATTTATAGTTGGAAAGCATTGCGCCTTCTAAAAGTGCGAGGCAAGCATCTTCAGCTGAAATACTGTGCGCGGCTACACCTTCAAGAGCAATATTCTGAACACCATAAGAAGCTGCTCTTTTCGATGCTGCAGAGGCAGCGCGACGTAGAGTTTCGATGGTGCACGATTCCTTTTTGCCAAGTCCCGCGACAATGATTTTTCCTGCTCCTTTTGCTCCTGTGTACAAAACCATTGTTGAACGAAGAGAACCTTTAAAATCATCACTGTTGATAACAGGAGCTGTTATAGGAAACATTTCGGCCAAGCGTTTCTTACCGGCCTTCAACAAGGAATCATCTTCAAAGCAAAAAGTAATAAGAATATCAGCTTTTTGATTTTTCAATGATGATTGAGAAATAGAGATATTCATGAATATCCAAAAAATAAATAAATGAAAATGGGATTAGTCTGCTGAATGCATGAACTTCGAATGCAAAGTCTTCTCTTCATATTTTATGCGAATGAAATAAGCACCCGAAGATTGTCCTTTCAATTGCAGGGGAATAGAATCTAAATCAGTGGTAGATACTTGTTCTTGATAAATGACTTCTCCAATCGATGATAGAATTTGCAAAGTGGCGGGCACATCATGAGGCAAACCGCTGACTTGCAAAGTGGAAATGCCTGCACGTGTTGGGTTAGGCATCACCCTAATCTCAGGTGTTTGAGTGATTGGAGTGGATTCATTGACAGAAGCTGCCTTTCTATTGACGATGAAAGGTATGATTTCTCTATCTCCAAAACTTGCATAGATTGCAGCAGGTTGACCATAATTCGCAGCTTGTGAATTAAATATGATTGTTGAACCACCAACTTCGCGCAATGAGTAAAATCCACGCGTTGAACCTTGGAAAATGGGATATAATCCATCACCAAGTGCTTCATCATAAATGATGAACTTATAACACCCATCTTCAAGATCAAATGTATCCCTAATAGAAGCTCCATCTTGAAAATTCCCTCTCTCTTTGATGACATATCCTTCTGAATCCTGGACCTCATAGCGAATACCATTTGGGATTCCAGAAACAATATCAGTTTTTAAAAACAATGCAATCTTCCCGGCAGTCGTTTGCTTTGGATTGGTAAATGACACTGTCTTTGTATCCCCTATAGCTGATTCATCCAATTTTCCATTGGGTTCAATTACCTGAACAGTGAATGTATGGTCACCGCTTGGGAAACCAAGGGGTGGCAATTCAATTTCGGCTTCTTCCATGAAAGGTATATTTCCGGCCCACAGAAAATATTTATCCTCACCATTGTCGATTTTATATCGAATACGAAGGGCACTTAATGTAGCAATCCCTTGATTCTTAACGATGATTACCGGCTTCTGACCAGAGCAAACTGGATTCATTCTTCTAAATCGATATGCATTATTGGGCATCTTAATGGCCTCAAGCGAAGCATTGTTTACATAATTTGCCTTTGAATACAGAATCTGACCTTCAATGATATAGCTTGCCCTCTGCCCTAAATTCATGTTTTCATATGGTTCCATTTGATAGCCGACACGTATGCTGTCTGCACTTGTCAAAAATCGAGTCAAATGGTAATCCCAATATTGCACTATATCACCGGGGCACCATCCTGCGCGATTATAATACCAAGTTCCGGCTTGAGGATAAATTGGATTCTGACCGCAGTCGCCTCTCCATAAATATTGCTCAAACATTTCTTCGCCATTGACCAGAATCTTGTGTGTCTTCTGCGAAAATTCAGCTGCATTGTCTGTTCCGCCGAAACCATGACCGGTGGTCATCAATCGCAAGGTTACTTGATCTTGCGGATGCAAACGAGGAATGGTTTGTGTCTTTAAGAAGTTCTCAATGGGATTATTTGGATCGCCATAAGTTGGATTGCCTGACCAAAACACTTTATGCTCATATGTTTCTCGGGCAGGTATACCTTCAATGAAGGTGAAATCCAGATCGAACAATGAGCCTTGTGACCACCCATCATAAAACACTTTTATCTCTGTTGAGTCTCGAAGGATGTGAGCATAATCAGTGACATCATAAATCCAGGTATAATTCCAATTTTCATTATGCCATTTGCCATATGGAGTAATGAAACGACCTATTTCAGTTTCATTGATGATCTCAAAAGGTTTATATGCTTTTCTGGTTCCCTTCAAAAGGGTTGAATCTCCTGCAACAAATGAAGAATCTATCTTTGCACCTGTTGAACTATATGCATAATTCCAATACGCAGCTTCATAGGCAGGAGTAGAATCCGTGATATTAAACGGTTGTTGATCATTCTTGTAATAATATATCTGGAATGGTGCATTAGCAACCGTATCCGTCTTCTTTGTTGAAGCATTGAATTTTGTCTTAAATGTTGGCTTCAGAGAAATGCGCAATGAGTCGGATACTGCTCCGGCTTTTGTAAATGAAGGTGCATCAACGAGACTTGAATCAATTCTGCCTGTTTTTGTACGAGCATAAATTCTCATTGTATAGTCCCATTCACCACAACCACCTTTTGGACAAGTCAGTTTAAAATTCATGAAAATGCGTTCATGTCTTTTGTCCTTTGATGGAAATACTCCCCATCGATTTTGACTGCCGTACCATGTCCACAAGTATTTATTGAACACATTCACGGTTACGGAATCACCACGTTCCGCAATAATTTCTTTTGGAAGAAAACATGCAGCAAAGGAGATGAGTACAATTGAGAGAAAATATAATGTAGTTTTCATTGTATAAGATATGAATATTGAATGCAGTGTTTACTGTTGTACGACAAATACATAATGATACACTTCAGTTTGTATCGCAGTAGGCACTATTTCGAGCACATAAATGCCAGAAATAGGTTTTTCAAAAGAGTATTCTGAGCATGTTGCACGATATGATGCATGAAGTCTACCAGATAAGTCTCTGATAGATACTTTATATCCAGATTCAAATGGGGTAACAATGTTAATCCTATCATCAACACGAACATTGATCTTTGATTCTACCTCTTCATTAATTGAACTTGGAACATATGTTCCTTTCAATTGCACCGTGATTGGTTCTATGCCTTGTTGACTGGAAATAATACGTAGTTCAGCATTTTTCATTCCTGCATCACTTGGTGAAAATCCGATAGTCAAATTCACTGAACCACCTGCTGGAATCTTGGACAATGTTGCAGGTTGAAAACTAAATGAGGTTGCATCAGTACCACTGATTGCAATGGAAGAAATCAGCGTCTCGACATTACCGGGATTTGACAACGTACATACTTTGGAATTCCCAGTTGATGATGCAACAGTGCCAAAATCAAGCATGCTTGTAGAAGCAGTGAGGGCCGGCTTTGGAACAAATGTGAAGTTTTCCAACCATGCCAATGACCTATCTATCAATGTGCGACGTTGCGCACTATCGGTAATGGCAAATGGATGAAGGCCAAGATACACAATCCTATTTGTGAGTCTTTGCACTCTCACACCACCGATTGTATCACCTGTTGTGCTTGTGGCAAGTCGTAATATTGGTGTGATGGACATATTTGATTTGTCTTTAATCTTCAATGGATAGAAAGCATAGCTCCTTGGAGCGCAAGCCAATGATAGACCATTTGTTATTGTATCGCCTTGAACTCCGTTCAGTGAATATTGTGCATTGCGTATTGTATACCCTGCATATGTTAAACCAAGAGTATCAAAAAGTGGGGTTTTATCAAAAAACATATTATTGGTAATAAACTGACCTGCAACCAAGAAAGAAACTCCCTTGTCAGCGAGTGAAAGCATGAAATCCGATTCAGCTTTCACAATTCTCCCACTATCTGCACAATGCCATATAAATCGCTTTAGAGCAGTAAATTTTTCGATATTCTGCATGAATTCAGTGGCATTCATAGCAATGTACTTTTTCACTCCGGATGATGCAACGGCATCTGCAAATGGACCCACATTTCCACTGACATTGTCCATAATCAAAAATGCTTGGGATTCCTTTGAAACGATGGTTATTGGAATGGCACTATATTGCTTGCCACTTGCATCAGAGAAACTCAACAACACTTCGCCTATGCCTGTTTCAGCCGACCTCTGAAGTTCAATGCCGATTTCTTTCTTTTCTCCGGGATTCAATGTAAATGTGGATTGATTTCCCGTAATGGTCAATTTCCAATCTCCGGGTGTTCGTGCAGATTTTATGACAGCTACATCCTTATAGGTGATAGCTGCACTTGATGCATTACCAATGACTGCTTTCAATGATATCGCTCCCTGTGGAGGAAGGGCTTCAAAAACAGGTGCAATGGAAGGAGGAAAACTCAATGTGGTTGAAATCATAGTGCCGGGATTATTTGAGACGCTTGTGGCAGCTTGAATGATCTCCATAGTTCTTGGGTTTTGCAGAAATGCGATGACATTAACATCGGTATTCCATAGTTCGCCGCTTCCTTTGGAATACGTGAATGAAGCTGTTTTCTGTTCATTTGGCAATTGATTCCATGCACTTCCCTGCTCATTTGGTAGCATGGTCATCATGGATGAGGCAAATTCAGTTTGACCATTCGATCCGGTTAATGTATTGACGATGTTTGGAAGTTTTACCAATTCCGTATAAACTGCTGTGTGAAGGATATAATCTTTCAGCTCAATATCTGATTTCACATCCACTGTGACTTTCATGTCATTGCCTGACACAACTTCCTGCTTGATTGTCATGCTGATTGGATAAGGCATTTGTTGATCCAGTCTGGCAGCATTCCACATACCGAGTGAATCTCGTGGATCAACAGAACGATATCCATTCACACGGGATGCAGGCAATGCCGGTACGGCATAGAGCGAACCTCGTGCATCATTGTGGGTTGGATTTGCTTTATAAAATGGATCACCTGGAGAGGGTATATTCAAGTGATATTTCAGTGCGATAATACCACTGTCCAATTTTGCGACTACCTTAAGAACTTTGTCTGCATCAACACATGGCTTGCATGTAGCACTTGTGAATTCTTCAATCAATACAAGTCTTTTAGGACTTCCTTGGGAATGTAGAAGAATGGGGCATAGAAGCAAAAGAATGAAAAATTTGTATATGGACATGGCAGCACCAATTGTCAAGAATTCAAGGAAAATCACTATCCCTTTCCATAGATGCTCTTAGTTGATCTATTTGGACGGGAATGTTGCAAAATAGCCAAAGTCAGACCTTTGACCAACAGAATTTTGTCCACCTTACTGCGCATTTATGCTTCTGGAATTTCTACTGTTTTCCCTGAAAATATTTCTCTGATCACCTCTTCTACAGGCATGTCTGAAATTGTGATGTCCCGAACGGAAAAATTTCCAAGGCACCTTGTGGTAATGCCTGCAATTTCCTGTTTTGGAACCTTGAATACTATGCGGTCTTCACCTATTTCTACGATATGTTCCATATCCTCAATTGTTTTTTTATCCGGCATTTCATCAAGGAAAATCGTAACTACTTTTTCATGAGAAAAACGGTCAACAAGCACATTTAATCCACCATCGAATTGGATACGTCCTTCATCCATTAGGATGACTCTCTCACACAGAGCTTCGATATCGTCCATGTAGTGACTAGTCAGAATGATAGTGGTTCCATGTTCTTTATTGAATTGCGCTATGAATTCCCGCAAAGCATGCTGAGCCACGATGTCCAATCCTATTGTGGGTTCATCCAGAAATACCACTTTGGGATAATGTAATAATGCTCCAATGAGCTCGCATTTCATGCGTTCCCCCAAACTCAGCTTTCTAACTTGAACATGCAGTTTGTCCGCTATGTCGAGGTGTTCGGACATTTTGAGTAATCGGTTTTTGTAATCACCATCGGAAATGCGATACATCTCTTTGTTTAATAGAAATGAATCAGCGGCAGGCAAATCCCACCACAATTGATTTCTTTGCCCCATAACAAGTGAAAAATTCCTCCGGAATTCATTATCTCTCTGCCAAGGAACATACCCCATTACAGTAGCGATGCCGGATGTAGGGTACAATAATCCCGACAACATCTTTAATGTAGTTGTTTTTCCTGCACCATTTGCTCCCAACATCCCAACCAAAGCACCTTCAGGTATCGAGAACGTCACTGAATCCGCGGCTTTGAATTCAGTATATTGCCTATTGAACAATGACTTGATTGAACCGACCAATCCGGCATCTTTTTTATGGGTTCTAAAGATCTTGGTGAGTGATTCAACATGAATCATATGCATAATCCTATCAATTTTCTGCAATTTAGATAAATGAATCCATCATCCCGCATGTTCTTACCATTGATCAGCATGTTCATCATTAATGTACCCTTGCATTCATCAATGGTGATTCCTGATTCAAGCTTCACCATCAGCACTGATTCTTCATCATACTCATTGATCCCTTGGGGAGCTTCAGCAATCTTCATGGGCATCTCCTTTTCAAAGCAAGCAAATGAATATTGGAGCGAGTCTTCACCTTTTTATGTGATGGATTGGAAGACTGAATATGATGATGCATTACTTGCCGACAAATTGGGTCATGCGGCTTTTGCATATACAACAGCGCGCACATTGTCCGGTTTATTCATGCAATGCGGTTATGAAAAAAGAACGGCAACTTGGATTGGGAGTGGAATTTCCCTGCTACATCAGTCTGTGGTGGAATATCATGATGGATATTCAGCCGGTGCCCCATATTTAGGATTTAGTAGAGGTGACTTTATTGCGAATATTCTTGGTGCTGCTCTACCAATTGCTCAAGAATATGTTCCATCTTTGGATTGTATGCGTTTTAAATTTTCTTTTTTACCTACCAAGGATTTCAATGATCATGGAGGGAATCCATTCAATGATTATCAGGCAACATATCATTGGTTAAGTGTTAATATCGCGGGTGCACTTCCTGAAAATCAACGAGGATGGTCACAATATGTGAATATTGCTGTGGGACACTCAGTCAAGAACATTGATCGTTATGGTAGCGGAAATCATGAATTCTATCTTTCAATGGATTTCAATGCCGAGGCACTTCCATTTGATGATTCATGGGGCCTTGCATTGAAACGCATTCTCAATACGGTAAAATTTCCGATGCCATGTATTAAGCTCTATCCGAATATCGTATGGTATGGGATCAGAATATGATTAATGTGCTTCTTCCCAATTATTGCCTATGCCGGTCTCAACCAATACAGGAACTTCACCCAATGGCATGGCAGATTCCATTTCCTCTTTCACCAATGCACGCAGATATTCCACTTCTTCCTTGATCGCATCAAACACAAGTTCATCATGAATCTGAAGAATCATGAGAGATTTCAATTGTTCTTTCTTCATTCTTGCGTGAACATTGATCATCGCAAGTTTCATCATGTCTGCAGCAGTACCCTGAATGGGCATATTGATTGCAGCTCTTTCAGCACCTTGCCTGATTGCTTGATTATTGCTTTCCAATGAAGGGAAATATCTTCTTCGACCCAACAAGGTTTCCACATAACCTTGTTTTTTGGCTTTTTCTATCGTTTGATCTATATACAACTTAATATTCGGGTAACGCAGAAAATACTGATCGATGATTTCCTTAGCTTCAGTTCTGGAAATACCCAATTGCTTGGCAAGGCCAAAACTACCCTGCCCATACATGATGCCGAAATTCACTGTTTTTGCAATTCTTCTTTTGTCGGAATCCACTTCCTCCAATGATATTCCAAACAGTGCAGCCGCAGTTGCGGCATGGATGTCATGACCATTGATGAAGGCATGGGTCAATGTTTTATCGCTGCATACATGAGCCATCACGCGAAGTTCAATCTGTGAATAATCGGCTGAAAGAAGGATATTTCCTGCCTTCGGAACAAAAGCTTTACGAATTTCTCTACCCAATGAGGTTCGAATGGGAATATTCTGAAGATTTGGTTCCGTAGAGGATAAGCGGCCTGTTCCTGCAATTGTCTGATTGTAAGTAGTATGAATTCTTCCTGTTGCTGCATTGACCATTTTAGGCAATGATTCCACATATGTTGATTGCAGCTTCTGTAATTGTCTATGTTCAAGAATATATCCAGCAATGGGGAATTCTTCAGATAATTCAGAAAGCACGGAAACATCCGTACTATATCCTGTTTTTGTTTTTTTGGGGGATGGAAGTGCTAAGCGATCAAACAATATTTCTCCAACTTGTTTTGGCGAATCAATATTGAATGCATCCGTACCGGCAGCTTCATATATTTTCTGTTTGAGTTTTGTTACTTCTTCACGAATGTGTACAGAAATCGAACTTAATGCTTGCAAATCTATTGAGACACCATTATACTCCATTTCAACAAGTACTTCGCTGAGTGGAAATTCAACGGTGTTTGCAAAGGTGAGTTGACCAGATTTTTCCAATTCTTTATGCAGACAATCTGCAAGTTCAAGAGTGATGTCGGCATCTTCAGCAGCATATTCCATCAATTTCATTGGCTCCACATCTCTCATGGATCCTTGTTTCTTTTCGCCAATCAAAGCGCTTATTGGAATGGGCTCATAATGAAGCCATGTCTTTGACAAAGCATCCATGCCATGTGGTGTATCAGGATTAAGAACATAACTGGCCAGCATTGGATCAAATGACAATGGATGAACGGTGATACCATAACGCTTCAAAATCAATGCATCAAATTTTCCATGCTGTGCAATTTTCTCAATCGCAGGATCTTCCAATAGTGGTTTCAATGCTTTTGCAACATCATGTGCATTCAATGATGCAGCATGCGGGTGTGAGGAATCCGCTGATTCAGACGGGATATCAAACAGGGATTCACCAAATGATGCTTGAGCAATGTCAGAATCATTGGTGATGATAAAGAAAGCTTTACCGGGTTTTGCGCTCAGAGCAAATCCAACAATTGAACAGTTCATTGTATCAAGCGAAGTGGTTTCCAAATCGAAACACAATTGCTTGGCTGCTTTCAATTCATGCATCATGAGCTTGAAAGACAATTCATCTGATATCAACTGATAATCATGTTCGCGATTCGTGACATTCGCGAATAGCGGATTTGCATCCACACGATCTACCGCATTGATTTGGCCGGATGTTCGCTCTGCCCATTTTCTCCGCAAAGTGTTGAATTGCAATAAGGAGAACAAAGCGTCAACTTCGCTAGGATTTGGCTGCATGGGAACGCATTCCTGCAGCGATAAAGGAAGGGGAACTTCCGTATGAATCGTAACCAGTTCTTTTGAAAGCATGGCTGAGTCCTTCCCTTCGATCAGCTTTTTCTTCACCGTTTCACGCTCTATCTCATCAATTGCTTTATAGAGATTTTCAACCGTACCATACTTTTCAATCAATGGCTGAGCTGTCTTTTCTCCTATGCCCTTTACACCGGGAATATTATCGGACGCATCACCTATCAAAGCCAAGAGATCAATGATCTGTTCAGGATAGACACCCATTTTGTCTTTTACTTGATCCCTGTGATATTCATCATAGGCATGTGCATCCTTTCCCGGGCGCAGGATGCAGATATTGTCATCAACCAACTGAAAATAATCTTTATCCGAAGTGAGGCATCGAACCTCATATCCCAATGCACCTGCTTGCTTGGCCAAAGTGCCGATAATGTCATCGGCTTCAAATCCGGGTAATTCAAGAACCGGCACTCCAATATGCTTTAGAAAATCTTTGATGCGAGGCATTTGCGGTATCAGTTCTTCGGGAAACTCATCTCGATGCGCCTTATATCCATCATAGCGATCATGACGAAATGTAGGTGCCGAAGTATCAAATGCAGCTGCAATGAAATCAGGTTTTTCGCGATCAAGCAATGAGGTGATCATGTTTGCAAATCCAAAGACGGCACCTGTCGGTTCGCCATTAGGAGCTTTGAAGCCACTTTTGGACATTGCATGATAGGCCCTGAAAACAAGGCCCATGGAGTCGATAAAGAGTGCTGTTGGCATGGGGGAAGAACAAGAATCGTGATGATCGACATCACTCATGAAGAAATTCACAATATTCGCGTGCAAATTACAAAATCAATTCACGATTATATAAATGATGGAAAAGAAACCAAGGGTATTTCCTGAGTTCTATGATTCCGCTTACCAAAACATGAAGGCGGACATCATTCAACGCTTGGAGGATTTCAGGTCAGTACCTGAACATGATTGGTTTTATGAGGCCTGCTATTGCATCCTGACACCACAATCAAAAGCCGTCCATGCAGATTTGGTGGTTAAGCAGCTGATCAATATGAACTTCGAATATAAAGATGCCGATATTTTGCCACTTCTTCGAAATCCACTGCATTATATTCGATTTCATAATCAGAAAACAAAGAATCTGCTTTCATTAAAAGAGCAATTCCCCTCAATTCGAGATCTGATCAAACAACATGCTCATGCACCATTGCAATTACGTGATGTTCTCACAGATCGGATACGCGGATTTGGCATGAAAGAATCGGCACATTTCATGCGAAATATCGGCATTTTCGGTCCGACCATATTAGATAGACATATCCTTAAGCACTTGCTTGCATGTGGAATTCGGTCTGCAAAAAAACCTCCTACTAACAGATCTTCATATATCAAGATCGAACACGCTTGGCTCCGCTATTGCAAACAGGTGAATATTCCTATGGTGGAAATGGACTTGTTATTCTGGGCTCTTGAAACAGGATTCATCTTGAAATGAGATGCTAAGGAAAGAGCTCACGTCGAATTTTCATAGATTGCAGAGCCATTCACTGTACATGACTCATGAAAAGTATTTCTTTACGCTTTAGATTGGTTTTCTGGTATAGCGCAATCGTAACATTGACATTGCTTGTCTTTGGCATTGCTGCATATCTTACCGTCTCCAAAGATTTGTATCAAAATCTTGATGCCTCATTGGAAAGGGTTGCCACTTCGCTTGATTTCATCATCAAAAAAAAACAAAAAGAAACTATGCAGCCATTGCGGCCTGCTACGCAGAGGAGAAAAAAATCCAGAAGAAATCAACAAGAAATCACCGATTCATTTGCTTTTTTCAGAAACTCAACAACTATCGCCGATACCATGAGAATGTCTCGATCGGATTCATCCGAGATAGACGAAGACCCGGTTTGGTCTGCTGTATATGAACATATTCTCTTCAATCCTAAGAATTACTATATTCAAATCGCCGATCTGAATGGCCAAATAGTATGGAGATCCGAAAATCTCGACACCAATTCCCTCCCTTTGCTCGATCAATCCGAAGCCACATCCGGCATGTCGTTTATCTCAACAATAACAACATTCAAGAAACAACAGCAAAATCTTCGTTTATACAGAAAGAAGACTGCGAAAGCGTATATCACTGTCGGTTATTCACTTGAGGAGATTGATTCCACTCTGTATGAATTATTTAATGCCCTTTTGATTGGATTTCCAATTGTCTTATTTGTCTCAACTCTTGGTGGTTTCATCCTTGCTCGTATATCTCTTAAACCGATTGATGATTTATCACGCTCTGCAAGAGAGATTACAGCAAGCAATTTGAGCAATCGATTGCCTGAACCTAAAACGAATGATGAAGTTGCTCGATTGACTCATACATTGAATGAAATGATTGCTCGTTTGGAGTACTCATTCAGTCAGATAAAGCAATTCACAGCGGATGTTTCTCATGAATTACGGACACCATTGGCTATACTCACCGGTGAATTGGAAGTTGCACTTCGAAGTGATAAATCTCCGGAAGAATATCAAACATTGCTCATCAGCGCTTTGGAAGAAGTTGGAAGACTTTCAAAGGTAGTGCGCACATTATTGGACCTATCAAGAGCCGAAACAGGGCAAGTCAGCATTGAACATGCAACCGTGAATCTAAGCTCAATGCTTGATGATCTTGCGGAAGATGCCATTATACTCGCAGAAGAACGTTCAATATCAGTTGGAAGCATGATTGAGCCGGGCATATTGATCGATGGTGATTCCGTGAGACTTCATCAGGCATTATTAAACATCGTTGACAATGCGATAAAATACACTCCAGGTGGCGGTGATATTCTCATGCGAATGGTTCGCGAAGGTGATCGCGCAATATTACGCGTCAGCGATACGGGAATTGGAATTTCAAAAGAACATCTACCTCATATTTTTGACAGATTTTATCGTGCTGATCAAGCAAGGTCTCAAGACATACAAGGTAATGGACTCGGGCTTTCAATTGTGAAATGGATCATTGAAGCTCATCAAGGAACAATAAGAGCCGAAAGTACTCCCGGGAAAGGAACAATGATCACTATTGTTCTGCCAATCCTTGATCAACCAAAACCCTATGCGGAACATCCACCCACTTTTTATGGAAGGAATCCATATTCATGATGAAGATTCAATTGGGGATGCAAGGTGATATTCCCATGCGGACCAAGGCTCCCGGCACATATGAATGGTGGTATTTTGATGCAGTGGATGAAGCTCAAGAACTTGCCGTGACCATCATACTCTTTGATGGCATGCCAATGTCTCCTTATTGGCTAGAAGCCCTGCCAAATGCAAATGCAGAAGAGTATCGTGGATATGCGATTTCCGTCTATCACAAAAGAAAAAAAATCGCAGGATTTGTTCATCATACAAATGATAATCACATTCAATTTGAACATGGTACATTGAGCATACAGATGGGCAACGTCAGGATGGAGCGTTCACAAAACGGCGAATACACAATTGACATAGATACGTATTTTGATGATTGCGCGCAGTCTTTGAAAGCATCATTTACAAGCAAACCAATAATCATGCATAATACGAATGATGAAATTGGAGAGGGAAATCATTGCTGGAGATTGATAGCTCCTATGTGTAATTTCGAGGGTGAATTTTCATTGCGGCAATATCAGGACATTGTTGAAACAATCCAATTTTCAGGTCATGGATATCACGACTGCAATTCGGGTGATGATGCACTTAATGCCGACTATGATGATTGGTATTGGGGAAGAATTCCGTTAAATGAACAACAAACACTGATATATTATCATTACCCAGCTTGTTCGAGGCATGATGTTTTCAGCATTGCATTCATTGCTGATAAACAATTCGGATTGAAGCAAGTACAATCCTGTTTCATTCATGAGAAAAACCCGACATTGACTTTATCACTCATGACCATAGCTCGGTCCATTGAAATACATGGCACAATTGATCAGAAGACCTTGCATTTTCGCATACAACAATCCGATGCTCTGGAAATCGGCCCATTCTATTATCGATACCTTATTACAGCTGAAGATGAACATCAAGTCCGCATACCATTTCATGGGATATCGGAATATTTCAATGCACATCGCTTACGCTCCCGCTTCGTGCAAATGTTGATCAAAACACCAATGCAAAGCCTGTAAGCTATTCCCGTCCAAATGAGAACTCATAAAAAAAGCGTATTTTTGAGTCATTCTCAATTACTTGTTCATTTGTCATGACTTCACGCGAAATACGCTCATCATTTCTTGAATTCTTTGCCTCCAAAGGCCATACAATCGTACCAAGTGCACCGGTCATCCCTCATGGAGACCCTACATTGCTTTTTACGAATGCAGGTATGAATCAATTCAAAGATGTGTTTCTTGGTCAAGGAAAAAGAGAATTTACGCGTTGTGCTGATACTCAAAAATGTATTCGCGTTTCAGGGAAACATAATGACCTGGAAGAAGTGGGGTATGACACCTATCATCATACATTATTCGAAATGCTTGGTAATTGGAGTTTCGGGGACTATTACAAAAAAGAAGCGATTGCATTTGCTTGGGAGCTTCTCACGGATATCTGGAAATTACCAAAAGACCGTCTTCATGCAACAGTGTTTCGGACTGATGATGAAGCATACGAATTATGGAAAGCATATTTGCCCGAAACACAGATACATAGATGTGATGAGAAAGATAATTTTTGGGAAATGGGAGATACAGGTCCATGCGGGCCTTGTTCAGAAATACATTTCGACCGTACTCCGGATCGTTCGGGTGGACCACTCGTCAATACAGGCGTTCCGGAAGTGATCGAGATTTGGAATCTCGTGTTCATACAATATAATCGTAAAAGCGATGGGTCATTGGAAGATCTGGCTCAAAAGCATGTAGACACAGGCATGGGGTTTGAGCGCATTTGCGCAGTGATGCAGAATGTTCATTCAAATTATGACACCGACGTATTCACACCAATCATCAAAGCATTGGAGCAATTGAGCAAAAAGCAATACTTTGGAGATCTCGACAATAAAAATGGCATTGCGATGCGAGTCATTGCCGATCATATCAGAACATTGGTATTCTCGATTGCCGATGGTGCAATGCCGGGTAATGAAGGGCGTGGCTATGTTCTTCGTCGCATTCTTCGTCGTGCTTGCCGTTATGCCCGTAATCTTGGATTCCGTTCCCCGATGATGTATCAGTTGACCGATGTATTATCCAAAACCATGGGCGATGTATTTCCCGAAGTTCCAAGCAATCTAGAGCATATAAAACGCGTAATCAAAGCCGAAGAAGAAAGCTTCCTTCAAACACTAGATCGTGGCTTAGAACGCTTTGAAGATATCCAATCGGCAATGAATAAAAATGATAGTACAGTAATCACCGGAGCAGACGCATTCTTATTATATGATTCATTCGGTTTCCCTGCCGATCTCACGGAATTACTCGCAAGAGAAAGAGGTCTTTCCGTTGATATGGAAGGATTCACCATATTAATGAATGAGCAAAGAACCAGATCAAGAAGTGCTCGAAAGAACATAGTGCAAGAAGTTGCATCCATACAACATGATGTACACTCCACATTCAAAGGTTGGGAAAACTTGACGCTTGAAGCAAAAGTGGAATTTGCCGATCAGACATCCCTCATCACCGATAGTACACCGTTCTATGCAGAAATGGGCGGACAAGTTTCAGACACCGGTATCATTACCATAGACAATGTCAATTATCACGTAGAGGATGTTCGCAAGTCAGGATCAGCTTTCATCCATATACTTGATAAACCCGTTTCTGATGTCATTGGCAAAACAGTCCATCTCGCAGTGAATCACGATCGACGCTGGGACATTCAAAAAAATCATTCCGCAACACATCTTTTGCATGAAGCACTCCGGAGGGTTCTTGGTACACATGTTCAGCAGTCAGGTTCATTTGTCGGTCCAGATGCTTTGCGATTCGATTTTTCCCATATCCAGAAAGTAAGCCAGGAAGAACTCGCTGATATTCAAGCAATCATCAATGAAAAAATTCGAGAGCGTATTCCTGTTGTCACAAGAGAATTGTCTATAGAAGATGCAAGAAAAGTGCCCAATGTGAAAATGTTCTTTGGAGATAAATACGGAGATTCCGTTCGCGTCGTGACAATTGATGAATCGTTCTCCTCCGAATTTTGTGGCGGAACGCATGTTGTGAACACAGCAGATATTGGGTATGTGCATATCATCAGCGAAAGCTCAGTTGCTTCAGGAATTCGAAGAATTGAAGCAATCTCCTCATTTGGAATCGAACAGTATATTCGCAAACTCCAATCTGAATTGATAAACAAAGACAATGCAATCCAATCAGCAATGGATACTGTCCGCACTCTGGAAAAAGAACTTTCAGGATTGAAGGTTGGTGATTTATCCACCCAATTGGATTCAGTAATCAATAATGCCGTCACTATCCCGGAAACAACAATCCGCTTTGTCACACTTAGAGCAGATGGTTTATCAATGGACGAAGCAAAGCAATTGGGTGATTCACTCAGAAATGCCCTCAAACAACAAGGGTTGGGTCTTATAGCTTCTGTACAAGATGAAAAAATCTCACTTGTTTGCATTGCAACGGATGATATTGCAAAAGAAAGGTCTGCAGGTCAATTGGTAGGCATTATAGCAAAAAAACTGGGTGGTGGTGGTGGTGGAAAACCTCATATGGCAACTGCCGGTGCAAAGGATATCAAAGGGCTTGAAGCCCTCTTGAATGACCCCTTGTCGGTATTTCGTGTCTAAGCGCTCTTTTGGGGGAACCTCTGTATAGCACTTTCGCCCTAAATCCGTAAATTGCACACTGTTATATCAACTATCTCCATTCATTGGATTATTCATGTATTCGAGACATTCTTTGGCAAAAAAACTCTCGGGGGGCGTCCTCCAATATTGTGCCTGCTGCATGATCATGATCTTCGTGTTATCATCCTGCAAAGATAAAGTGGATGAACCAGTGACCATGAATGGCAAATCAATGGAGCAATTGATTGCCGATAATGCTGAACTCGAGGCCTTGTCACTGGAAAAGGACAGACTCATGACTGAATTGATGGAAACATCGAGTTTCATCAATGACATTTATGCAGCGATGGAGGAAATCAAAACTTCATCGGGTGCTGATCGTGACAGAATCCTTGGAAAAATAAGGCGATTGTCTGATTCTTTGACTGCATCCCAGGCAATCATCAAAGCAAGCAGCACGAAAATTCGCCAAATGCAAAGCAATGCCGATGCCCTTACAAGAAAAATTTCTGAATTGGAGCGCAATGTATCCGCCATGCGGGAGCAGGTCTTGTCGAGAGACAATGAAATTGCTCAGTTGAAAGCTGATGCGGGAATTATCACCGAAAGCAGAGATCAATTCAAAGAACAAGTGAATGTAATGTCTTCCGAAAAGGAACGCATAGAGTTGGAAAGAAGCACCTACTATTATATCATCGGCAAAGCACGAGATTTGGAAGAACGTGGAATCATTGCCGAAGAAGGAAGAGGTTTTCTTGGAATTGGTGGAACCTTTGTACCCGGAAAAAACTTAAATGAACAGGATTTTATTAAAATTGATGCCCGTTCTGTCCGCACATTGGCGATTCCCGAAAAATATCAAATCGTTTCCTCTCATAATCCTCGATTATTGGAACGAGTTTCAGGTGGAATGGCAATCATTGATCCTGCAAAATTCTGGAATTCAAAATTTTTGATCATCATTGATAAACGTTAAACAGTAAGGTCCCTAATGGCTTATGAATTGCAAGGAAGATTATTTGAAATCTTCGACACGCAACAGATCACAGACACATTCAAAAAAAGAGAATTTGTGGTCGAAACAACAAGCGGCATGTATAATGAATACATAAAAATGCAAGCCGTTCAAGACAAATGTGATTTGCTTGATTCCATGAATAAAGGTGATCAAGTGAAAGTATCATTTGATTTACGAGGAAAATTGGTGAACACAAAAGATGGTCGCCAAGTGTATATCACAAATATCAATGCATGGAGGATCGACCGTCAAGCCGGTGGTTCTTCCGCACCACAGCAACCAAATTATGGCCAAGAACCTCCTGCAGCAGGTGGTGATTATGAAGATGTTCCATTTTAACTAGTATAGAGAAAGAGGAAAAAGAGATGGCTATTTACATAAATGCCGATGATTGCATCAATTGCGGTGCTTGCGAGCCGGAATGCCCCAATAATGCTATTTATGAGGGTGGTACCGTTTGGACATTGGGAGATAAACAATATGAAGATTCAACATCTCCAGGCAACTTCAAAGGCGAATTCTGGAAACCGGATTTCTATTATATAGTGCCTGACAAATGTACTGAGTGCAAGACATTTCATGATGAGCCTCAATGTGCTGCTGTTTGCCCTGTCGATTGTTGTTTGCCTGATGCAAGCAATGTTGAAACTGAAGAGCAATTGATTGCAAAGGTTGCATATCTTGATGAAATTGATCCGAGCAGAAGAAGAAATTAAATTTACTGAACATGGACAACCGGTTATGCAGGGCCTTGCCCGATCATGACCGGTTTTTTTTTGATGGATATCATGACGCCAATCCAAGCAATCATAACAATTGAGCGTGGCAGAATCATCGGCATCGAACAAATGTCGGGAGGAGTCACCATTATTTCCGAACAAGGAATACACACATATCCCGGCGCATATGTCCTGCCCGGCTTGGTAGATGCCCATTGCCACTTTCATGCATTGGGTGAATTGCTCAATGGTCTTCGATTATTTGATCTGCATTCAAAAGAAGAAACGATTAATCACTGTAAACTGCATACAGATTTAAGAGGGGAATGGCTCTATGGCATGGGTTGGAATCAAGAATTGTGGAAGGAAGCAGTTTATCCACATGCCAAAGATTTGGATGCGATATTCCCGGATACCCCTGTGTATTTGAGAAGAGCCGATGGTCATGCTGCCTGGGTTAATTCAAAAGCTATGGAATGTGCAGGCATCACAGATTCAACCCCAAATCCTGAAGGCGGGACCATTATACGTGAGGATGGCAAAGCTACAGGTATTCTGATTGATAATGCTATGGATATAGTGGCACATCTCATCCCTGAGTTGACCAAAGACATGCAAATCAATAATATCTTGACAGCAGCAAAACATTGCTCATCATTAGGTTTGACCGAAGTGCATGATATGGATGTTCATCCTTCTCTCTTACCAATTTACCTAGAGCTTGCAGAAAACGGATTATTACCAGTTCGTATTCAATCATTCATAAAAGCTCAGCAGGATCAATGGATTGAACACGGATGTTTGCCTGCCGGAGGTGAATTTGTACGTATCGCAGGTTTGAAATTCTTTGTCGATGGCGCTCTCGGATCACGAGGAGCAGCTATGATCGAACACTATGCCGATGCTGATCATAATGGGTTGATTTTGATGGATGAAGAGACTTTATTTCAAAAAGCGAAGCGTGGAATTGAAGAAGGTTTTTCCATTGCCACTCATGCAATTGGAGATATGGCAAATCACATTGTGATCAATGCATATGAGCGATTGCGCAAAGATGGCATCGCAGACGCCGATGTTATTCTACGGATAGAACATACACAGATCATCAAAATGGAAGACATAACTCGCATGAATGAGTATGCCATCAAAGCTATACCACAATCAGTCCACTGCATAAGTGATGCACCTATGGCAAAAACACGATTGGGTACAAGAGCAAGCAAAGCATATCCGTGGAAGTCTTTGATCAATCAAGGATTACATCCCGCCGGTAGCTCTGATTTCCCAATTGAATCAGCAAATCCACTTGTCGGAATTGATGCATACTGCAGAAGAATTCCATTCAATGATAATTCTGCTTGGATGCCTGAAGAAATTATTTCTCAAGAAGATGCAATCAATAGTTATACATGCTGGGCTCATGAAGCTTCAGGCATGGAATATCGCAGAGGATCCATTGCATTGAAATATGATGCGGATTTGACCATCTTGAATAAAGATATTGCTTCATGCCCTGCTGATGATATTTTGCATACACAAGTTTTGGCAACATATACAGCAGGCATTCGCCGTTTTCATTCTGAATAAGTCAACCAATCTTGAATAGTTATGTGCCGAAGGATATCATCTTTATTTTCAATGTTTTCAAGCTTATGATATTCGTCCCATGTGCATTGTTCTCTCTCTCCCATTTGAACATATATTGCAATCAATGCTTCAAAAAACAAATGATGTTCAGCAAATCTATGTTCTGCATAATCTGAAGCCGTATTTCTGGTTATGAGCCATGGCCAATCTGATGCCTGCATAAGCATCAATTCTCGCAATGCTTGATTTAGAATTCGATATTTATCCGGGCTTGGCTTGATTCCCTTTTGTAGAATTGTATGCAATGTTTGTTCTGCTTCATGGATATGATCCCACAAGATATCCGTTGCATTATTCTTCCACGTTTGATCAGTACCATTGACTCCCCATGAACCTGATTCGCATGTGACTTTGTCCAAATTCCCTTGTTGTCCCATGCACTCGGATATTGTTGCCATCTCTAGCAATGTTGAGTCAGCAACATATTCTATCATACTCTGTAGAAAATACGGTCCTTCAAACCACCAATGACCGAATAATTCAGTGTCAAATGCAAGACATATCACCCCTGCATCATCATTCATTTCATGATATGCCTTCGCATGCTCTTCGAGTGCTTCAACAAATTCAAAAGCATGTTGTTTTGCTTGTTTTTTTCCAATATGTGGAGAATATGGTTCTTTATTTTCAGGACCTGTCTTTACATCAGTTACTTTCCAATATCTCAATGATGAATCATATTCCTTCTTATGGAAGTCGAGATATTCAGGATGAGCGGGGTACCCTTGTTGTTCAGACCAAATACGTGAGCATAATTCTTTATGACGAATGAATATCGCAAGTGACTGCTGCATATGAATGGAGGATTGTATATGCATAGACCGCAAGGGCCTCAATCGTTCCGGTATCTTCAACGAAATCCAATCATCAACATAGTTGACTTTTGTTGATTGATCAATGATTGTTGCTTGAATTCCATTCTTAATGAGATATTCTTCCAAACCTTGATTTGATGCACTATTCATATCATCCATTGCCGGTCTATAACCACATTCAGGAAGCCACATACAAGCAGGTCTATGCCCAAAGATGCGCTCCTGATGAATCATAGCCGTATTGATCTGCATATGAATGGATTGCCCTTGATGCAACAAAGGTAAGTATGCATGTGTCAATGATGTCGGCATCAATTCAATCAATTGATGATCCCTTGCTTTTGCCAATGCGTTCGGAATTGATTCAAAATATACCTCTCTGAAATCCCGAAGTCTATGTTGATACCAAGCTTTCCAGAAATTCCCCATGGAAATATTCCAACGTGCATCTTCAATCTTGATGAATTTCTCGAGATCGTGTTCTGCTTGTTGTATTTGTCGATTAGCATATGAAACAAGTGAATCAGAGAAGTGTGGGTGAAGTAATTGTTCACTCAATATGGGTGAACAACTTATCATAATGCGCGCTTTCAAACCCTTTTCATGTAGTTCATTGATCATATTGAGAATCGGGATATATGATTCCAGCACAACTTCATGAAGCCATGTATCACCATGTGGCCATGTTCCATGATTCAGAACATATGGCATGTGAGTATGAAGGATCAGAATTAGGCTCGTCTTTTTCACATTGAGAACCAAATAAAAAAAGCCACACAGAATTGTGTGGCTTGGTGGAAGTCTTATTGATTAGTGGACTTGTTTTGCATCGATTGCAACTTGACCATCCATTTGAATTTCTCCGTGTTCGGTTTCATAACGAATGATATTGTCCGTCAAAGCATGAAGCAACATTTTTGCATGCTGAGGAGTCATGATGATTCGTGCATGTACACGAGCTCTGGGAACATCAGGAAGAATCCGGGTGAAGTCTATAACGAATTCTGCAGGTGAATGTCGAATGATTGCAAGATTGGAATATATTCCTTCTGCCTCTTTCTCACCCAATTCAATATTGATGTGTTGTGGTTCCTGTTCTTTTTCAGCCATGAAATGTAGCTCCGTAAGAGAATATGTTATTTGTTTTTCTTCAACAAGTCAGCCATTTGGAATGCTTTATCAGCTTTGTCTTTCATACCTTGCTTCGCATAAACTTTACCCATATACTCATAATAAGAAGCATTCGTCAGATTCGCTGGTTCAGCTGCTTCTAGATCAATGATTAATTTTTTGAATTTTTCATTTTGACGAGTGATGAGATAGATATCAGACAATTGTTGCAATACACCAAGATTATCTTTGTTTGCGGCATTGCTTCTATACTGAGAGAAATAATCCGCAGCTTTGTTCAATAATGGAAAATATCTTGTTTCATCTGGTTTATATTTTGAATTCGCATCGATTTTTTTGTTTTCCTCATCGATGATGTCAACTGCCTTATTTACATAGCAAGCACCAATATTGAAAATGGCATTCTCAAAATTTGGATCTATTGCTAGTGCTTTTTCATAATTGGCAATGGCTTTATCATACTGTTTTTGCCGAGCCAAAACACGAGCATATTGTTCAAGGTACAATTTATTATTCGGATTTTTACTTGCTGCCACTTCCAAAGATTTCAATACTTCATCTGATTTTCCTTGTTCATCATATATCTGGATTTTCAAACTTGCCAAGTCATCATCCGTTGGATTAACAGACAAAGTAAACTCAATTATTTCAACTGCTTTATCCAATGATTTCGAACCATAGTAGAGATATGCAAGATTGACAAATGGTCGAATATTCATGGAATAGAAGCGTTCCCTTTCTTGACTCAGCCAGTTTTTTGGTAACTGTGTCCTCAATCCTTCCAAGATTGCCTTCCCTCCTTCCTTTTTGAAAGAAGAGAGAAATACTTCTTCATTGTTCACGAGCATTTTGTCAAGGATCAATGAATCACCATTATTATCCGGAAATGCTCTTGAAGTTATTGGCTTTCCCAACACTCTCAAAACTTCTTCTCTGGACATACCGATGGACATACCATTCTTTTTCATGAATTCGATATATGGAGACAATTGGCGTACATATTCTTGATATGTAGCAATGGCTTTTGTTGTATCTCCTTTTAGCTCATAAATATTCCCAAGCAATGCAAGGGGCTCTGTATTTTCAGGTTTCAATGAGATTGCCAATTCCAATAGAGATATCATTTCAGACACATCGCCGGACTTGTCTTTTCCAAGAAATTCATTGTACGCATTTGTACCTTTATTATAAATTTCCGCCCAAAGAAAGAATAATTGATCTGCAACTTTTGTTTTCATTGGTTCTTTGTCTGATCTTTTGGATGCTTCCAATGAATTTTGAACTGCTTTGGGAAGATCATTCAGTCGATAATGGCAATCAGCCAATAAATACCATGCTTCGGCATTGCCGGGGTTCTTGACAACTTCTTTTTGCAAAGCTGCCATTGCCTTGGAATAGTCTTTTTGATTATAAGCCAATTTTCCACCCGTGAAATCAGGCGATGCGCACTGAAAACTTTGGATGATCAAAGAACCGAGGAGTAAACCAAGGAGAATATGTTGTTTCATGAGTCTCATGGCTAAGAATTCCATGTTTGTGAAGCAGAATTGAACGTGCAAGATACAAAAACGATGTCATGCCTGCAATTGAAGAACTCATAACAAAAAACCCCACCAATTTGGTGGGGTTTAAAGCATGAAGCTCTGTTTTTTACTTGTCAGCTGGAAGCATGATCGATTGAGCAAGCTCAGGGCTAACTGAACTGACAAGATAAGTGTATTTCGGCATACGCGGCTTTCTTGATTTACCGGTAGGCATATCGGGGACAATCATCAAAACAGCTTGATTACCTGTTTTCTGTTCCATGCTCTGACGTGTCTGATGGCGTTTTACAGCAGACGTAAAGTCTGTGAACACCTCAAGATTCGTACATGCATATAAGGGTACAATCATAGGCTGATGATCTGCAGTGAACCCGAAATACTTTGCTGTATTGAATGTCAAAGGGCCTAATAGTGACAAATGCTCCGGAGTAAAATACTCAACGGTCAATTTGTTCAAATGCTTGCCGATTTGACCTGCAGCTGTGTATGACAAATCAATGATGCGAGGATATACATAAGGACCTCTGTCATTGATGCATACAAGTACTGATTTTCCCGTGACTTGGCTGGTCACTTTTGCTATAGAACCAAGTGGCAATGTACGATGTGCGGCTGTATAACCGTACATGTCAAATGTTTGACCACTTGCAGTTCTCCGATTATGGAATTCTTTGCCATACCAAGAACCCGGACCAAATTGTCTTGGGATCTTTGCATGGAAGCCACTGTAGCGCACCGAATCGTGCACAACAGGTCCATATCCTTTATTGGACTTGCGGGCTTCTGCTGAATTGACAAAGAACATTACTGCCAACGCTAAAAAAACAATCAGATACGACATTGAATTGTTGCGGCTGATCGAGAGGAATTGTCTATGCATGTGCAATGTTTGTTTGTGCATAGGGGCCTCCTTCTTATAATGAATAATCTCAAACTGCCTCCCCCCAGAGTCAGATGAGCACCCAATTATTGCTGTGGAAAATGATGTTCATAAGTGGTGAAAAAACTGCTCTTTATGCTAAAAGCAGAACATCAATTCCTTAAGCAGATGTGCAATTTCAGAAAATTTTGGAACTTTGCCAATTAAATTACTCTTAATTTCTATTCATAATTCTTTACAAATCAAATGTTTACAATAAATCAACAAAACAACGATATTCCTAAGTCATTGATCTATAGTCAGTTAGCAAAATCACTAACTGCCCTCATAGGAGAAGAGCGCGAATTTCTACCAAATATGTCAAATATGGCTTCTTTACTCTTTTTTAGCCTTAACGACATAAATTGGTCTGGTTTTTATCTGATGAAAAACAAAGAATTACTCCTTGGACCCTTCCAAGGTAAGCCGGCTTGCGTGCGTATACCTATGGGAAAGGGGGTCTGCGGTAGCTCGGCTGTGAATAAATCCACCATTATTGTAGAAGATGTGAATAACTTTCCGGGACATATTGCCTGCGATGTGGATTCCCGATCAGAGATTGTAATTCCTTTATTCAAAGGAGAGGCTTTGATTGGAGTATTGGATATTGACAGCCCGATACTTGCTAGGTTTGATGAAGAAGACAAGAAAGGACTGGAGCATCTTGTACACATCCTCATGAATAGTTCAGAATGCTAATTCCCGATTGGAGCAAGCAAGGAGTTTAACGCTTGTATGGGGAGATTTCTTAGGACGGTATACACGAGCGTAAGAATCAAGAATGCAAAGATTGAACGTTTCGGTGGTTCCCAAATCTGTTTGGGTTCCTGATCAATCCATGAACGAACTGACTGAGTTCCTCTATACATGAGATATGGACCCCATAGGATTATGAGGAGATTATTTTTTAGAGCCAGTGCTACATCGCCATGCAAGATAGATGAAACAGCTCTAGTAGACCCGCATCCGGGACAATGAAGACCAGTTGTCAAGTGTAACAAGCAAGGCACATACATATACCTGTCGGGTGGATATTCATGAAGAACAAATCCCAAAACAATGACTGACAAGCAAAAAGCCATGATTATTACAAGGATTCTTGATGATCTTGACATAATCTTCACCGAATCACTCATCAACTACAGTGGTTTTTACGAGTAAGTCATGAAGTGCTTGTTTATATGAGGTAAAGAACATCACAAAACCCAAGAGAAAGCATAATTGCATGGAGATTGCATTGACAATATATCGCAAAATGGCATTGAGTATGGAGAATTCACTTCCATCAATGGACACAATTCTGATATGCAATAATTTTTTACCGAGCGTAGCACCATTGGAAATTGCCTGGTACACCCCATAGTACAATACGCCAAGTGTAAGTTGTATCCCTGTAAGAATTTGAATGATCGGCACAAGATTTTCAATCAAATTCTCAATATTATCACCTGAAGACTCAACTATTGCTGTCAAATCAGATCCTTGACCAATTACAAACAACACAATGATTGAGGCAATAGAAATGAAGATGGAATCGATGATATAAGCCAATAAACGTTTGACTGGATTTGCAATCGTGTACTCTACATTTTCCATGAAATCAATCCTTACTTTAGTGCAAAAATATTGAGATAATCGTCCAGCATGCGCTGATCCATTTGAGGGGAATCATACATACCATGGTGCAACCTTTGACGAAATGCTTCATATAAAGTTACAGCACAAGCTACTGAAATATTCAAACTTTGAATCATGCCAACTTGGGGTATCAATACATTTCCATCGGCCTTTGCGATTGCCTCTTCAGAAACGCCTGCATGCTCATTTCCGAAGACAATAGCTATTGGGCTAGTGAGATCAACGCTATACAGTGAGCGAGCTTCATTCCCCATTGCAGTAGTAAGTATCGTCTTCCCTTGTGACCTTAGAGAAGCATAGCAGGATTCGATATTATCATGCTTATGAGTCAGCACCCATTTCCTTGCGCTTGCCGAGCTTTTCTCTCCGAGCTCAGGGAAGGATTGTCCGGAATGATAAACTAAATGTACGTCAAGAACCCCAACGGCATCACATGATCGCAAAACAGCAGATACATTATGAGGATCATGAACATTTTCAAGCACAATCGTCAGAGTTGGTTGTCTTCTGGAAACACAAGCCATGATCTTTCCTGCTCTTTCTTCATTGAGCAATGAAAATGGGGATTCCAGTTGTGTATGCACTTGGTTCATAGACAAAAAAGGCGTCATTTAGACGCCTTACTTTCAAAACATTATTAGCTTCGTTTGGCCAATGCTTGAGCGAGTCTCCGCATGGCTTCTTCAATATTTTCAACAGAATTTGCATAAGAGAATCTCACGAAACCTTCGCCATTACTTCCAAAAGCAGTACCACTTAGGCAAGCAACACCGGCTTCATAGAGGGAAAAATCAGCAAATTCCTGAGAAGTCATGCCTGTGCCTTCAATGTTTGGGTAGACATAGAATGCACCTTTTGGTGAATGGCAACGCACTCCCGGCATTGCATTCAAAGACTCCACAATTACATCCCTTCTGCGTTTGAACTCAGCTACAAATTCAGCGGCTTTTGCATCAGTCCTTTCAGACAATGCCTCAATTCCAGCAATTTGATTATAACTCGCCGTGCAACTTGTGCAATTGGTTTGCAACTTGGCCACAACTTGTGCAATATGTTCAGGCATGCATCCATAACCCATACGCCAACCGGTCATTGCAAATGTTTTGGAAAATCCATCAAGAAGGATCGTCCTCTCTTTCATTCCTGGAAACTGCGTGATTGTTTCGTGCACAAATCCATCATAGGTGATTTGAGAATAAATTTCATCACTTAGAACGATGAAGTCATGCTGCACGGCAAGTTCCGCTATGCGCTGCAAATCTTCTTTCGTGAGAATTCCGCCTGTTGGATTTTGAGGCGTATTGATGATCACCATTCTTGTTTTGGGAGTGATTCGAGCTTCCAAATCCGCAATGTCGAAACGAAATTCCTTTTCTTCTTTTAATGGCAAAGGGACCGGAATTGCTTCAAGGAAATTTATCACAGATTCATAAATCGGGAAACCAGGATTTGGGTAAATCACTTCATCGCCTTTATCGATCACAGCCATCATCCCATAAAACAAGATGGGCTTTGCACCGGGAGTGATCACGATTTCAGTGGGTGCATATTCGGTTCCACGCGTGCGCTTAATATAATCTGCAACAGCTTGACGAGCTTCGGGCAATCCGGCGGAAGGTCCATAATGAGTGAAGCCATCATCAAGAGCTTTTTTTGCAGCATCAATGATATTTTGTGGTGTATCAAAATCAGGTTCGCCTATCTCCAAATGTACTATGCTTTTCCCTTGGGCTTCCAAAGCACGAGCACGAACAAGTACTTCAAATGCAGTTTCTGTTCCCAGGCGGGAAATACGTTCAGCTATATGCATCATAATCTTCTATTCCGAATGGTGAAATCAATGTGATGAGTGGCCAAAGATTGCATTTGCAATCGATAAAATACCGGATGGCATTATTCCGAGTATGATTACGCCGGCAATTGTAATCACAAGAGACATACCCGAAAGTCCGATCTCAGTATCAGGCATTTCTTTTTCAGGTTCATTGAAATACATCTTCACGATGAGGCCAATATAGAAATACACTGATATGATTGATGAAAGAACCGCTATGATAGTAAGCCATAAATAACCGGCATCAATTGCAGCTGTAAAGAGGTAATACTTTCCAAAGAATCCCGCAAATGGAGGAATACCAGCCAATGAGAACATAAAAATTGTCATAAATGCAGCCAATACCGGATGTTTCTTGCTAAGGCCAGCATAGTCCGAGATTTCCAAATGTTCTTCACCGCGACGCTCAAGCAATCCAACAATAATAAATGAACCGATTTGCATGAACATATAGGAAGTTAGGTAGAACATAATTCCACTATACCCAGACTGAGATCCTGCTACCAAGCCCATCATGAGATAACCGGCATGTGCAACAGATGAAAATGCCAACATGCGTTTGATATTTGATTGTGCAAGCGCACTGATATTTCCAATCAGCATTGTTGCAGCAGACAATACTGCAAATGTCATTTGTAATTTGGCGGTCGCAGCAGGCATGAGCACCATGATCATGGGCATGAATGCAGCGAATGCCGCTGCCTTCCCTGCCGTACTCATAAATGCTGTGACAATCGTTGGCGCTCCTTGATACACATCGGGAGCCCATTGATGGAATGGGAATGCCGCTGCTTTGAAACTTAATCCAATAACCATCAATGCGATGCCAATTGGCAATAAAGACTCCAATGGAAGTGAACCACGAGTAATATTCATTGCTATGTGATTATAATCCATACTGCCTGTTGCGCCATATATCAATGCCATACCATAGACCAAGAATCCTGTCGAGAATGCACCAAGCAGAAAATATTTCAATGAAGCTTCCACTGAAGCAACAGAACTACGCATATAGCCAGAAAGGACATAAAACACAACGGACATAATCTCTATTCCAATGAATAAACTCAAAAGATTATTGGAATGTCCGATCAACATCATACCACCAATGGCGAACAATACAAGAGAATAGAATTCATCATGCTCTATTCCCTCTCTTTGCAAATAGGAACGTGCCGCAAAAATGGTGAGGAGTCCACCAAGCGAAAACAATACATCAAAATAAGATGCAAAACCACCACCGGTGACCATGCCATTGAATCCGATCCCATGTTGACCAAATGTTGCAATGGCCAATATGCCGGATACGATTAATGTGATCACGCTGAACAAGAATGTGATGCGAGCACTATTCTTGATCAATGCATCCACAACCATCGCGATGATAGCCATCGCAGACAAGAATGTGAACGGTGCGGTCAACAGTAAATCTTGTATCATTCCTCTATTCCTTGGTTTATTTCTCGTGTAATGAACATGTTGATCAGGACTTAGTTGGTCTTAGCATGACAACACCAACGCGATATGTCTCGCCATTCGTGCCATCATTTGTCTTTCGCTTGATCATCGCTTCTTGCGTCTCAGGATACAATGCTTCCACTGTATATACAACATCCTCGGTGACCGTCATCGCAAATTCGACAGTGTCTCCAATGCGAACATATTTCCATTGATCAGTTGTGTCATGACCGTTCTTCTTCCAATCATACGGTCTTTCAAATATTTTCTTTAAAAGATTTGCCATGTGTTGATTCCTTGGTGATACGTGATCAATGACCGGATTTGTGATTGACATGCTCTTGAATCTTTTGAGCTTTGATCTTGGGATATGCCGATGTACCAAGAACTGTCTTTTCGATTGATCCAACCAATGTCTGTGCATATAATTCAGTTTTTGAAAGGAATGTCTTTGGATAGACACCGATCCATACAATGAAAATCACAAGCGGCACCAATTGCCAATACTCACTTTTGGTTAGATCAGTCAAACCATGATTCTTTGGATTATCATTCGTGCCGAACATAACTCTTTGGAACATCCACAATAAGTACACAGCAGCGAAGATCACTCCCGATGCACTAAAAATGCTATACCAAGGATTATTCAAAAACTTTGATTGAAATGAGCCAAACAATGTGAGATATTCTCCGATGAATCCGTTCAATCCGGGAAGACCGACGGATGCCATCATGGCAATGGTAAACATCACAGCAAACTTCGGCATCACCTTTGTGATTCCACCAAAATCCGCAATCTCTCTTGTATGTCGACGCTCATATAGCACACCCACACAAAGGAATAACATACCTGTTGACAATCCGTGATTCACCATTTGAATGATGGCACCCTGCAAACCTTCGGGTGTGACTGAGACAATACCCAATACAACAAAACCCAAGTGACTAACTGATGAGTATGCAACAAGTTTTTTGATGTCTGTTTGCACCATTGCCACCAATGCACCATAAATCACACCTATAACAGAAAGCCATGCTATTGGATGCGCAAATTCATGCAGTGCTTGTGGGAACAATTCTAAATTGAATCTGATTAGTCCATATGTACCCATTTTAAGCAATACGCCGGCCAAAATGACGGACCCGGCCGTAGGCGCTTGAACGTGTGCATCTGGAAGCCAGGTATGAAATGGGAATAAAGGTACTTTGATACAGAATGATAATGCAAAGGCCAAGAACAACCATATCTGGATATCCAAAGGAATGCCTGGAGCCAATTGTTTTAATATCAAGAAGTCAGTGGTGAAATGTCCGCCAGGAGTCCATTTTGCATATAATCCCATCCACACTATCGCGATGAGCATCAACAATGAACCAACCAATGTATAAAGGAAGAATTTGACCGCAGCATAGATTCTGTCTTTACCTCCCCAAATCCCAATCAAGAAATACATTGGAATGAGGATAAGCTCCCAGAACACATAAAACAACATTGTGTCAAGCGATACAAAAACCCCAAGCATCCCGAATTCCAATAATAACATCATGGCATAATATTCTTTGAGTCTTTTGCCAATTGGTTGGAATGATGCCAATATACTTATGGGCATGATGAATGTGGTAAGGACAACAAGTAATAGCGACATCCCATCCAATCCAATTCTGAATCCTGCATCAATGGAAGGGATCCAAGGAATATTGGAATAAAATTGGAAACCATCGATTCCATCATTGAACACAAACCACAAAGGAAGTGAAGCAAGGAATGTCAACAATGAGAAAATCAATGTGACATATTTTATCGCCTTCTCTTGAACTCTGTCGATGAAAAGTATCGAGAGGAATCCCAATAGTGGCAGGAATAATGGCAAAAACAGCAATCCTGCAGAATCAGTATGTGGCATGCTTTACTCTAAAGAACTGACAAAAGTTGTGAATACATTCGAAGAAGCAATTCAATCAAATGAATGATCTTATTGCCCCATTGTGTAATACGGAGAAATCATGAGATAGACGATGACTCCAGTAATGGTGACATATAACCAAATAGGTAATGTCCAACGAGCTATTTTCTTATGCAGTGGAAACTCGGATCTCCATGCCCTGAGCAATGTGAACAATGCCAAAGGAACTATAATTGCCGCCAAAACTATGTGCGTGATCAAGATCGTGAAATACACGATGCGTATAATTCCTTCACCACCGAATGCGGTGGAAGGTGCCTGTGAATGATACGCCACATAAGACAACAAAAAAAGTATGGATAATCCGAAAGCGCTCATCATCATCATTCGATGAGCCGCTATGCGCTTATTGCGAATGAAATAAAATCCAAGTGTCAATAGAATTGTGCACGCAGAATTGATATACGCATTCAATTTCGGCAATACCATCACATTCAACCCTTCAATGGTTATCGCTTGTGGAACATACAGCAGGAATGCCACAAGTATCACAACAATGATGGAAATGGAGTAAATCACAAGTGACAATGTGCGCTCACTCATCGATTGCAACATATTTGTACCCTGCGCAGAGGGCTGATTGGCATTCATCATCCGATTGTCATCCATAATATGATACCGACAATTCCCAATAACATGAGGAGCGCATAATTTTGCGCAATGCCGGTTTGAATTTTTCGCAGTGATTCTGCCCATACAGCAATTGATCTAGCGCTTCCATTGACAACACCGTCAATCACTTTTACATCAAAGATTTTCCACAATGCTTCAAGCGACATGGTATAGGTGGGGCGAACAATAACTGCATGATAGATTTCATCAACCCAATATTTATTCCACAACAATGAATATAATCCCTTGTTCTTGGAAGCCAGTTCATCGGGTTTTGTGGAAGATTTTTTATACAATGTAGTAGCAATCAAAATTCCAATGATTGCAACACCCAAAGATCCCGCCATCAAACCCCATTCAAGTGCAAGTGAATGAGCATGTTCGCCATGGCC
>SXGQ01739925.1_pt1 | contig 42804 bp, 38 predicted proteins | sample 3178371 | NCBI WGS metagenome assembly SXGQ01 (sample SAMN11356859, study PRJNA531348) | freshwater metagenome | isolation source: freshwater sample F1-20 | place: China: Fuxian Lake, Yuxi | collected 2017-12-25
CCATGCAAGGTAAGCATTCTTGACAAGCTTCGCGCAAAGCTTCAGAAAAATGATTGCTGCGAAGCACCGAAGTGCGAAGCTCCCAAAGTCGTGAAGTGCGAAAAGAAAGCTGATCCATGTGATCCATGCAAAGTTAGCCTTCTTGACAAACTTCGTGCAAAATTCGCCAAGGATTGCTGCGAAGCACCGAAGTGCGAAGCTCCCAAAGTCGTGAAGTGCGAAAAGAAAGCTGATCCATGCGATCCATGCAAGGTAAGCCTTCTTGACAAACTTCGCGCTAAGTTGCACAAGAATGATTGCTGCGAAGTAACCACCCAGGAAGCCGCCCCCAAAGCTGCTCCCAAGGGCGCGGAAAAACTTCCCGCTGGCAAATCCGCAAGTATTGTTCCAGTGCCCACCATCTCAGAAGTAAATGCTTTCTAATTAAGAAAGATTTTCCGAGGTGAGTGTTGGGCAGGTTTGTTCATGCGAATGAACATTAATGTTGGGCGGAGTTGGTTTAATAAATCAAACTGTCCTCAGCCTGTGATTCCTGATAATCCTCAACCGCTTAGCCCCGCAGAGAAATTTGCGGGGCTTCTTTTTTTATCTTTTGGTGTTCCAGGCCGCATTTCCAAAGCGCGCATTCTCTAAAACCATGATCCTTTCCTTTTCCTCCCGCGTCCAATCCGATTCGTTAAAAACCCAATCCAGAGAATGACCCCAGACCTTGATTATTTCTAAGCGGAGTATTTCCGCATCCAACCTAATACCTGTTAGCTCAAGAATTCCCGGCAGGCTGGGAGTGTATTTGCTTTGAGCAAGAAGTATTCCTCCATGCTGGATGATTCCTGTTTTTCTTTTTCGCTGGGCACTTCCCAATATCTTGTTTCGGTTGATGGTGAGGTCTTGTGGTGCGTGGTGGTGGAAGCAAAGCAGTTTGCCGGGGTCGTTTCGCTGCTCAGGCAGGTTGATTTCAGATTGAATTACCCCAAGGTTTGAAAGAGCCTCTCGGATCACAAGATGAATTTTTTCCTGCCAAACGGTTGATTTATGGCCAGCGATTTTCAGGGGCATACCTAGGGCATAAGTTAGTTCATGGTGATGAACCAAGGCCTCTCCACCAGTAGTCCTTCGGACCCATGGGAGAACTTTGAGTGTTTCGGAATTAGTTATAAGTGAGGAGGATTGAAAGTATCCTAGACTTACAGTTGGCTCAGTCCAGGTGTAAAAACGAAGGGAACAAATTTCCTTTTCAGCAAGCTCGAGCAGTAGTTCATCCGTGGCCATTGCATTTGGCCCGGAATCGCAACTCAATGGAAAAAGCCTGCACTCATTCAACTGAAAATACCTGAAGACATTACTTCTTCCAGCGAAGTATTGGTTCCTTGGCAGCTTTTACCTCATCAGGCCTGCTTATATCCAGAGTGTGTGGGGCGGTATGAAGGAAATCCGAATCCTCATCACGGATTTTGATCATGGTTTTAGCGAAATGTTCAAGGGTTTCCTTGCTCTCGGTCTCCGTAGGTTCCATCATCATGGCCTCAGGTACAACAAGGGGGAAATATACCGTTGGAGCGTGATACCCATAATCAAGTAAACGCTTTCCTATGTCCATTGCGCTGATTTTTTTATCTTTTCGAAGAGTCCGCGCGCTTGCGACAAATTCGTGCATGCAACGGTCGCCATGCGGGACATCAAACGAATCCTTCAAAAGACTGAGGAGATAATTTGCGTTTAAAACAGCGTTTTCACTTACTTTTTTAAGGCCATCAGGCCCAAGCGTGCGAATATAAAAATAACCCCTCAGTAAAATGCCTACATTTCCAAAGAAGCTTCTTACTCTTCCAATCGATTTTGGCCGGTCGTAGTCAAGTTTGAATCCTTGGCTGGTTTTGGCGATTAAAGGAGCGGGTAAAAAAGGCACCAATTGTTTTCTAACGGCAATCGGGCCGGAACCAGGTCCACCAGCTCCGTGAGGGCCGGTGAAAGTCTTGTGCACATTGTAATGCATCATGTCTGCGCCAAAATCGCCAGGCCGGGTGATGCCTAAAATGGCATTCATGTTGGCACCATCAAGATAAACAAGTCCACCTGCCTTGTGGATTAACTCTGTTATCTGGGCAATCTGCTCGTCAAATAAACCAATAGTGTTTGGGTTGGTGATCATAAAAACTGCGGTTTGAGAATCAATCTTGGAGATAAGATCTTCCATATCGACTCTGCCGCGGGAATTACTTTTGATTGTGATTGTGTCGAAGCCAGCTATTGCTGCGCTGGCGGGGTTGGTTCCATGGGCGCTATCAGGTATGAGAACCTTGGTTCGTTTTTCTTTTTTGTCGCGAAAGTAGGCCGCTGCCACAAGCAATGCGGTTAATTCGCCTTGTGCCCCAGCCGCGGGTTGCAATGAAACTCCATCAAGCCCAGCAATCTCAGCTAAATAGTTTTGCATTTCCCAAAGTATTTCGAGCATACCCTGGCATGTTTGATCGTCTTGAAGAGGATGGACATTGGATAGGCCACCAATTGACCCAAGTCTTTCGTGTCGCTTCGGGTTGTATTTCATGGTGCAACTGCCAAGTGGATAAAAGTTGCAGTCTATAGCCATGTTTTTGGTCGAAAGGTTGACATAGTGCCTCACGATGTCGATTTCAGCCATCTCAGGTAACAATGTCGGGGCATTGCTAACATATTTTTTGTCGAGGAGTTCTGATGAAGTTTTTGTTGGAACATCACATTCTGGAAGAAGATGGCACCTTCTGCCAGAATGGCTGATTTCAAAAAGTAAACCGGTAGACTGGGACTTATCCATAATTACCTCAATGCACCATTTATGATTTTAAAATTTCTAAAATTAGTCGTCAGCTATTGTTTTCCTTGAACAGCTTTGACAGCAGCGCCAAATAAAGCGGCATAATTTTCAAGCTCGGAGCGTGTGCGCTTCTCAGTGACGGCGATGGTCATCACATTTGCCATTTCTTTAAACCATCGGCCCTGGCATAAACCCGCAAGAATTCGATCCTTCACAAGCGCGTTAATTACCGGTTGAGCAGCACATGGCAGTTCGATTGTGAATTCCTTGAAAAATTGCTGGTTGAACTTTGGTTTTACCCCAGGAATTTTACAAAGAAGATCCATTAGGAAGTTGGCTTTTCGGAAGCAAAGCTCAGCGGTTTCAGTGAGGCCCTTGGGGCCGAGGGCAGCAAGATATACTGATGCTCTCAGTGCAAAAAGCCCTTGGTTAGTGCATATGTTGCTGGTTGCTTTTTCTCGCCGGATATGTTGTTCGCGGGTTTGCAAGGTGAGTACCCAGCAGCGTTTGCCGTTACGGTCGACGGTTTGCCCGACCAACCTGCCTGGGATTTTTCGAACAAAAGCTTCCTTGCAGGAAAGCAAGCCAAGATAAGGCCCGCCATAAATCATCGGATTGCCCAGGCATTGCCCCTCAGCGACTGCGATATCCGCATCGTATTCGCCAGGTTTTTTTAAAACACCAAGGCTGATAGGATCATAGGTGACGATGAAGAGAGCGCCTTTTGAGTGGACAAGTTTGGAAATTTCCTCAACCTCTTCAAGATTTCCAAAAAAGTTTGGATGTTGGACAATTACACAACTGACTGTTTCGTCAAGTTTGCCTGCAAGGTCCTCAAGGCACATCTTTCCTGATGGGCATGCAACCGTTTCCACCGATGGTTCAAGGTTAGCAAGATATGTGGTGAACGAAAGCCTGTATTCAGGATGAACAGATTCTGCGACCAGAACCTTACCCATTCGACCAGTCACGGACATTGCCATGAGAATCGCTTCCGCCAAGCCGGAACCTGCCTCATAAAGGCTGGAGTTTGAAATGTCCATGGCGGTAAGTTGGGAAATCATGGTTTGAAATTCATAAAACGCCTGAAGGCTTCCCTGACTGGCCTCTGCCTGATAAGGGGTGTAGGCGGTATAAAATTCACTTCTGGAGGAAACGGTGTCTACAACAGCGGGTATGAAGTGGTCATAACTGCCTCCCCCGAGGTAGCATACTGCTCCATCGGCGGAAATATTTGCGTTCGCAAGGCGCTCAACATGCCTTGTCAACTCAATTTCTGTGAGGGCCTCAGGAACATTAAGTGGCCTTTTAAGCCTGACTGATTCAGGAATGGTCGAGAAAAGATCATCAATGCTTGACACACCTATGCTTTTAAGCATTTCTTTTTTATCATCAGGTGTGTTTAAAAGATAAGCCACATTTAGCTCCTTCAGTATGTGCTGCTTAAAAAATTGCGTACAGGGCTTCCTAAACCCCTAGTGGGATTCAGATGCAATTTGCTTTTCATAAGCGGCGTGATTCATCAGATGATCCAGATTTGGTTTTCCGGACATTTTGATTTTCACAAGCCATCCCTTTCCAAAGGGGTCTTTTGAAATTGCCGCGGGATCTTGGACTAATTTGTCATTGACTTCGACAATCTCACCATCAACAGGGGCATATATGTCACTAACCGCTTTTACTGACTCGATTTCACCGAAACTATCACCTTTTAAAGCAGGGTCACCCACATCAGGCATATCGATGTAAATAACATCTGTAAGAAGATCAACAGCGAATTTTGTGAGGCCAACAGTGCAAATGTTGCCTTCAATAGCAGCCCATTCGTGAGTTTTTGTATAACGGAGTTTAAGTGGATCCATGGTAAATACTCCCTGAAGCATTTTGCTTCTATCTAATATAAATAAGCAACCACCGAGTAACTTTCCAAATTCCGTGATGGCAAACGCAGCCATCAAGTTGTTTTACGCTTGTAAAAAGGCAAGGGAACCACTTTGCAAGGTTCAGATTTGCCACGAATATCAACATCCAATTCAGTGCCAATGGCAGATAGAGTAGCAGGAACATAGGCCATTGCAATCGACTTGTTAAAAGTGGGCGAAAAAGTTCCACTGGTAACTTTGCCTACTACTGTTCCATTTTTGGTGATGGGATATAATTCGCGTGGTATTCGTTTCCCGGATAATTCAACCCCGACACGGATTCTTGCTGATTGGGTGTTTTTTTCTTTTAATAAAGCTTCCTTGCCAATGAATTCACCTTTGTCGAACTTAACGGCCCAACCCAGTCCAGCTTCCAAAGGATTGGTGCTCTCATCAATTTCGTGACCATATAGTGGCATGCCCGCTTCAAGTCGCAGGGTGTCTCTGGCACCAAGGCCACAAGGTTTGCATCCCAAGGATACAAGTTTTTCCCAGACTTTAATCTCCTCGCCCCTTGGTAGAATAATTTCAATCCCGTCTTCTCCGGTATACCCAGTCCTACTAACCAAACTAGGAATATCCATGGTTTTTGAATCAAAGCTAAAATAGTAACCTAACTTGGAAATGTCGTTGGAGATCAACTGTTTGGCAAGGTTGATTGATTTTGGCCCCTGTACCGCAATCATGCTGGTGGAAAGGGTTTGATCCTCGATTTTGACATTGAGAGACTTAATATTGCTTTCGAGCCAGGATACTATTTTCAAACGATTTGAGGCATTAACAACTAAAATAAAATCATCTGCGTGCTGATAAACCAGTATGTCATCAAGAATATTACCCTTTTCATTACAGACCAAATTATAGCGGACTTGGCCTGCTCTAAGGTTGGCGGAATTATTGGAGCACGTTAACTGCAGAAAATTTGTTGAATCGGGACCATGAATTCTAAGCCTGCCCATGTGGCCGATGTCAAAAATACCAGAATCATTCCTAACAGAAACATGTTCATCAACAATGGTTGTGTATTGAACAGGCATATCCCAGCCGCCAAAATCAACCATGCGTGCGCCATGAGTGCTATGCCAGGAATGAAGGGATGTCTCTAATGCCATGAAACCTCTGAGAAAATAAATAAAAACGAAGGGCGCAGCTAAAACACATAGCAGCTGGCATCGAGCCTTATAAATCACCCCCAGCCCAAACATTAAAACTTTTTGAGTCAACTATCAAGCTAGTTCCGACGGGGCTGGAAAACTCTTGCATAGTTCCTTTATTTCGCCACGAATTTTGGCCTGAAGGTTCGTGTCGTCAGGATTTGCCAGGATATCGCAGATCCAATGTGCGATTTTTTTCATCTCCAATTCTTTCATTCCTCTGGTAGTCAAGGCAGGGGTGCCAATGCGGATGCCAGATGGATCCAGGGGTTTTCTTGTGTCGTAAGGTATACCGTTCCGATTGATGGTTATACCAGCAGCGTCCAGTGATTTTTCAGCGATCTTGCCGCTTAATCCTTTGTGATTGACATCTACAAGCATCATATGATTGTCGGTGCCGCCAGAGATTATTCGATGACCCCGGGACAAGATTTCATGTGCTACCGCTCGAGCATTCGCGACAATTTGCGAAGCGTACACTTTAAATGCTGGTTGCATCGCCTCATTAAAAATGATGGCTTTGGCTGCAACGACATGCATCAGCGGGCCGCCTTGCATCCCAGGAAAAACAGCTTGGTTGAGCTTATCCGCCCAAATCTTCTTGCACATTGCCAAGCCACTTCGTGGTCCACGCAAGGTTTTGTGAGTGGTGGTGGTTACAAAATCAGCCCAAGGTACAGGAGATGGGTGTTGGTCTCCCGCCACCAATCCCGCGATGTGAGCCATGTCCACCATGAAAATGGATTTGTTATCGTTGGCAATTTCAGCAAACTTTGCAAAATCTATTATCCTGGAATAAGCACTGGCACCAGCAAGAACCATTTTTGGTTTATGCTCCTTTGCCAAGCGGGCTACTTCATCGTAATCGATTCGCCCATCATCCTGCCTTACGCCATAAGGGATAATCTTGTAAAGTTTTCCTGAAAAATTAAGGTGCATACCATGGGTGAGATGCCCACCGTGTGCCAGATTCATGCCAAGGATCGTGTCGCCTGGTTGGAGGCAGGAAAAGTAAACAGCCATGTTGGCGCTGGCGCCAGCATGAGGTTGGACATTGGCATGTTCCGCGCCAAAAAGTTTGCAAGCCCTGCTGATTGCAAGTGACTCAGCCTCATCCACGAACTCACAACCGCCATAGTATCGCTTGCCAGGGTATCCTTCAGCATATTTGTTGGTAAGAACAGATCCTTGTGCCGCCATGATTGCAGGGCTTGTGTAGTTCTCGGAGGCAATCATCTCCAAGCCTTCTTGTTGCCTTTGTTTTTCGTGAAGGATTGCCTTCCAAATTTCTGGGTCAGCTTTTTCAATTGGATTCATTTTATTCTCCATATGTTTTTATGATAGCTAGTAATGGTATTTAAAAAGAAATGCCACGGTTTGCCAGTTCTTTTTCCAGATTTAGGTCTTGTTGATAGACAATTCCATCCCAACCGCAATTCTTGGCGGTTTGAATATTCACATGAAGGTCGTCAATAAACAAACATTCAGAGGGCTTGGTTTTAGTTTTTTCATTAAGAATATCGTAGATCTGTCTGCTGGGTTTCCTGCATCGCACCTCATGGGACAAAATCAAGGAGTCAAAATGACCTAGCACATTTTCGAATTGCTTTGTGAATCTTTGTGCATGAAACCAATTGGTGTTGCTCAACAAAACCAATCTGTATGATTTGGATAATCGTGGAATGATGTCGCAGACTGGTTGGTTGGGGGCAAACATATCGCTGAATGCATGGTCGAATTCATGGTCCTGGCAGTCAATCAAGAGAGAATCACGGATAATTTTTCTATATTGTTCGGGAGTTAAGTTGCCCTTTTCGAGTTCATTTTCTGTTTGTTCCTCAAATAAAACATTTCGAATGGTTTCGATGCTTTTGTTGCAGTAATTGGCAACCTGGGTGGCAGCTTTCAGATGACTGAAAGTGCCTATCACATTTCCAAAATCAAAGACTAAAACTTTATTATCCATCAGGGAAGATTATCCGGGTTGAAAAAAATGACAACCTAATAATCTGATGAAAAAATACTGTTGTCCAAGTCCTTGTGTTTTTTGTTGGAAATCCATGCAATTTGAAAGTTTCCATTCCAATTCTTTTCCAATTTGAAGGCGGCATGAACTGAATCAAAACTTTTGGCCCATAATGAAATTATCTTGGATTCAAAACCGTCGGAATCTCTTGCTAGGAACACCTTTTCAGTGTAAAGATAGAGGCTTGATACAGTCTGTAGGATTGCAAGATAATCAAGTTCAGGAGTTGTTTCATGGAATCAAAACAATTGCGTGGGAAAATTTATGATGACATCACCCAGTGCGTCGGTGACACCCCGCTGATAAAACTCCGAAGGGTTGTTGGAGATGCGAAAGCCATGGTCGCAGCCAAGTTGGAAAATTTTAATCCACTTTGGTCGGTGAAAGACAGAATCGCTGTGAACATGATAAACACAGCTGAAAAAGAGGGCAAAATAAAGGCTGGTACGGTGATAATCGAGCCCACAAGTGGAAACACGGGGATTGGATTGGCGTTCACTTGTGCTGCCCGGGGATACAAGCTGATTGTTACCATGCCTGAAACCATGAGCCTTGAGCGAAGGCGTTTATTGAAGGCTTTTGGTGCGGAAATCGTGCTTACCCCTGGTGAGAAAGGGATGAGCGGCGCGGTTGCAAAAGCTGAGGAAATGATCGCAAACACGCCTAATTCTTTCATGCCACAGCAATTTATGAACCCTGCAAACCCTGAAATTCATCGAAAAACAACTGCTGAAGAAATTTGGCGGGATACTGCAGGAAAAGTCGATATTTTGGTTTCTGGTGTTGGAACAGGCGGAACAATCACTGGTATAAGTGAGGTTTTAAAGGCGCGAAAGCCCTCATTCAAGGCTATCGCAGTTGAGCCATCTTCCAGCCCTGTGATCACTCAAAAAATGAAGGGTGAAGAAATCAAGCCAGGCAGACATAAAATACAGGGGATAGGTGCGGGGTTTGTTCCCGGTGTTCTCAATTTGAACATCATTGATGAGGTAATCCAAGTCAATGATGATGATTCATTTGGTATGACCAGAAGATTGGCCAAAGAAGAGGGTTTTTTGTGTGGTATTAGTTGCGGAGCAGCTGCCTTTGCTGCGGTTCAGGTTGCCCATAGGCCTGAAAATGCAGGCAAATTAATCGTTGTTGTTCTGCCTGACCTTGGTGAGCGTTATCTTAGCACCCCTCTTTTTCCAGAATAATGTCTAAATTGTGGTTCCGGAGAGGAATAAAACTTCCTCTCTGGTTCTATTTCAATCATTTTCTATAATAATCCTGTGGCAGGCGATGACGGTGAAAAATGTTTTTCACCCGCCATGTCAGGATTTTTTATCGCTGCTTCCTTCATATTATCGCTGATGTTTGTTTGGTTAAAAACGGTTCATAGAAGGAACTGCTTTGGAGTTTGGTTTTATCCATGGTAAATCGAAATCTTTTACGACAGTATGACTTGTCCGATTCTGAGTTAGACAACGAATTGGCAGCCGCCTTTAGCAGGCCCGAGACGGGGGGGGATGTTGAAAATTGGCTGCTTGATGATCAACAGGAATTTGAATCAAACAAAGTTATCAAGGGCCGGATTGCCCGTATTGAAGGGGATGATGTTGTAATCGACATTGGTTACAAAAGTGAGGGTGTGATTCCCTTGAATGAATGGTTCGACGAGGCAACCGGGGAAGTTGCCTTGCCAAAAGCGGGTGAAGAAATCCAGGTTCTTCTTGAATCTGTAGAGGATGAAACTGGAAATATTCTTCTCAGCTATCGCAAAGCCAAGCGCCAAAAAGAATGGGAAATGATTATCTCCAAGCATAAGGAAGGGGATGTCATCATTGGTTTGGTCACAAAGAAAATCAAGGGTGGTCTGCTTGTCAACATTGGCGTGAATGTTTTTCTTCCCGCTTCCCAGGTGGATATCCGAAGGCCGCCGGATATTGGTGATTACATCAATCGTAATATCGAATGTAAAATTCTAAAGATTGATGAAGCTCGCAGGAATATCGTGGTAAGCAGGCGAAAACTTCTTGAAGATCAAAGGGAAGATCTCAAGAAAAAATTGCTGTCTGAGATCGAGCCAAACCAAGTTCGAAAAGGTATTGTCAAGAATATTGCTGATTTCGGCGCATTCGTCGACCTCGGTGGTATCGATGGGCTTTTGCACATTACCGATATGACTTGGGGCAGGGTCAGTAACCCCCATGAAATCGTTCATATTGACCAGCAACTCGAAGTTTATGTCATCTCTGTTGATAAAGACCGCGAAAAAATCGCATTGGGTCTCAAGCAGAAATCACAAAGCCCATGGGCCAGCGTTGCGGATAAATACCCCATTGGCAGCCGACATAACGGTGAAGTTGTCAATGTCATGAGCTACGGGGCGTTTGTCAAACTTGAATCCGGCATAGAAGGGCTTGTTCATATCAGTGAAATGAGTTGGACCAAGAGAATCAATCATCCAAATGAGATGGTTTCAATTGGTGACCAGATTGAAGTTCAGGTCTTGAACATCAATAAGGATAAGCAGGAAATTTCCCTGGGTATGAAACAAGTCCAGAACAACCCATGGGACAAAGTCGCTGAAAGATATCCACCCGGCACCATTGTGTCCGGCGCGGTTCGCAACCTTACCAACTATGGCGCATTCATCGAAATCGAGGAAGGAATCGATGGCTTGCTTCATGTTACCGACATGAGTTGGGTGCGAAAGGTTACCCATCCAAGTGAGGTTGTCAACAAGGGTGACAATGTGACATGTGTCGTCCTTAATGTGGACCAGGAGAGAAAACGAATCGCTCTTGGCCTCAAGCAAATGAACAACGATCCTTGGGAAGGCGATATACCAGGTCGATACAAGGCTGGTGAACTTCGAAAAGGCAAAGTCACCAAGCTCACCAATTTTGGTGTGTTTGTTGAACTTGAACCTGGCCTCGAAGGTTTATTGCACATTTCCGAGCTTTCTGATGACAAGATCGAAAGTCCTGAAGAAATTGTTAAGGTTGGAGATGATATCGAAGTCCGCGTTCTCCGTGTGGATGCTGCAGATCGAAAGATCGGGCTATCCCGTAGAAAGCTCAATGAGCCTTTTGTGGAACCTGAGGAAAATGCCGAGGATGAATCCGCGGCAAACAGGCCTCAACGGGAACTTCGGGGGGGCACTGGATCCGCAGGCGCTGGTAATCTAATCAACATGCCTGAGAAGGATGCTGAAAAAGAGTAAGGATTATTCCTTATATATTAACCGCCCCGGGGATTTATTTCCGGGGCGGTTCTTTTTTTTGTTCCGGTTGTACCGGTAATCCCTTATCATTTAATTATTCCTGTCTTGTGTGTTTGGTAGCTTTGAAGGGTTAGTTCCTTATTGATATCATTTTGGCAATTTATACCCTTTTACACCGTTAACACCTTTTCAGAGATGAGTTCGTCAAGTCGATAAATAACTCATGGCAAGTATTGCTTGATTTATCATGATGGTGATTTTTTCATCTTTATGCTTAATCTTGCGGTTACTTGTTAAAATGTAAGTATGAACAATTGAACTTTAGCGACCTAGGAACCACCGGAAAACACCATGACTCGAACAAGTCGCCTGCGAAGTGAAACAGTTCAATCTCCATTGGAGACTTATTTAAAAGAAATAAATGAAACTGCTCTTTTAAATGCGGATGAGGAAAAGCAGCTTGCTTATCGAATTGAAAAAGGTGATGCCGAAGCCAGGGATCGCATGGTTCGCGCCAATTTGAGGCTTGTGGTCAACATTTCACGAAGTTACACGGGTAAAGGACTCGCTCTTCAGGATCTTATTGAAGAAGGGAATCTTGGCCTTTTAAGGGCTGTTGAAGGCTTTGACCCAACGATGAATACCCGCTTTAGCACTTATGCGAGTTATTGGATCAAGCAATCGATAAAACGAGCCCTTGTGAATACCGCAAAGACCATCAGGGTTCCAGCATATATGGTTGAACTTTTGGCAAAATGGCGCAGGGCAAATGCTATTTTGCATGATAAGCTAGGCAGGCCTCCATCTCATGAGGAGATCGCGGCCAGCTTGGATTTACCCAAGAAAAAGTTGAATATTATCAAGAAAGCGATCAAGGTTTATCATTCTGCTCCCCAACCCGAACAATCCGATAGTGGTTGGTCGTTGGAAGAGATGATCATGGATTCCAACACAAAATCCCCTGATAATGAAATGGTGGATGCTGATGATTTGGTTCATGTGAAGGACCTTTTGGCGAAAATGGATCCCCGGGAGGCCACAGTACTTAAAATGCGATTCGGCCTCGATGATGAGGAACCCAAAACCCTTAAAGAAATTGGTGAGAGTTTGGGGCTGACCAGGGAAAGGGTCCGCCAAATTGAAAGCGAAGCCTTGGAAAAACTTGGCATTAGCATGGGGGTCAATTCTTAGTATGGGTAAGAGGGGCAAGTGATATTGCCCCTTTTCAGCCATGTCGGCTTTCTCCTTACATAAATTCAATCTTTTCTCTTGCTTATCTCCCGGCCTTTACAGGCCGATAAGGATTATTAGGAATTTATTCCTTAATGATTTGGGGAGATGATGCGAAGTCTTTTTTTTGCCTATTTCTTTTTGATCATACTAATTTCCACAATGGTAAGCGTTTCTCATGCGGCTGATTCCAGTTCGGAATCTCCCGCGGATTCACACTGGAAACAAGGTCAGAAATTCCTGGATGCCGGGGACCCTGCAAACGCCATCAGGTCTTTTAGGCAATCGCTTGCAATTAATCCCGATTCTGCAAAAACGCATCTGTCCATGGCTGCAGCCTGCCTTGCCCAGGGCACCGATTCCATTGCTGCAATTCATCTTAAATATTGCTTGGAACTTGAGCCGGGTAATGTGATAGTCAGGCAAAATTACGCCGATCTGCTCCTTAGGATGAACCAGCTTGAGGATGCCAGGGATCAATTTAATTTATTCATCAGGGACACCCAGCAGTTTGGTGAGCAGGCTAATCGCCATATGATACATGCCCACAGCCGATTGATGGCTATATCAGAACAATTGGGTGATGCCTATGAAGAGCATTTGAATCGAGGAATAGGTTTGTACTTGTTATCGCTTGAAAAAACAAAAAAAAATCAGCAGGAGGTACCAAACGACCAGAATCTTGAGGCTTTGTTGTTTCGTGCCGCAGGTGAGCTTACCCAAGCACGATTGACTCGTGGTGACCAGGTCCGCCCGTGTTGGTATTTGTACCTGGTTTGGAATAAACTGGCATGTTCGCAACCCGCACAGCGGTGGTATAGAATTACTGCGCAGGATGCCTCCCTTGAATATTTGACACCCAAGGAATTTCAAGACTTTCATTTGGTTAGGAAATTCACTGAATCGGAACATATTCGGAAATAATTCCAACATTTTTTGCTTTAAAGTGTTATTATTTGCAGATGTTAGGCTTTGGACTTAAGTTGTTGCCGCTTAGGAAATATCTAATGTTTTCATCAATAAATTTTATTAAAGCTCTTGGTTTCTCGATCTTGATTATTCCAATGATAGCTCTGGCACAACCTCTTCCACTCGAAGACATTTTAAAAGAAAGAACTGCAAGCTCGGAAATATTCAACAAGGCGCTTCGTGGCGAAGTTCCTTTCGATGTTAAAAATCCAAAGCATGTCCAAGCTGTTGATGTTAATGCCAAGTATTATGTTTACAGGGTAACCAGACCTGAAATTCAGGGTGAACCCGGAAAAATGGATGGCATTTTCAAGGAATTTGAAAGTGTTTTAAAGCAACTTAAAACCAAATCTGATAATCCATTTAATTCCAGCTTTCTCGAAAAGGTACTTGAGCGAACCAAGGAAATTTTTCCAAACACATCCGTCAGTGCACGCATTAATGCTGTTCGAATGCAGGCCATGTGCCCTTCCGAAATAAGTTCCTGCGATATCGCTGGTCAAAAGGCTTTGCCTGACCAGTTCATGGAGTCTTTTGTGAATGTCTTGCAAAAGTCAGCGGATGATGGAATGAAACTTTACGCAATGAAAGGAATTCGGGACACCTATAAGGTAATTCGCCCCATGGCATTGGTAAAGAAGGCTAGTAACAGGGTGAATTTGAATCCAGCGGTAGAGGCAAAGGTTGCTGAAGCTTTGGCTTCGATTATTGAAAATCCAAGAGTTTATCCTTCAGGCACCGCGCCTGAAGTAGTTGAAGGGTATCGGGTCTTGAGGCGTGAAGCCATTAAAGCCCTAGCCCAGGCCCGCGCCCCTATTGCGGGTGAAAAGGGAAAGACCGCCCTCATTCTTGCGAAATTTGCGAATGGTTCAGATATCAAACCTGAGCCAAGACTGGATGAAAGGGTTGAAGCTGCAATTGGTTTGCTAAATCTTCGTGTTCCTGAAAATGATACAAGTGAATACAACATGGAAGCAGCCCTGTACCAATTCAGTTCGTTCCTGGTCGATTTTTTTCAAAGGTTTGGTTCAAGAAATGATTCCGAGATGGAGAAATTGTTTCCTTGGAAATATTACGCCGCGCGAATCTCAGATTCAGTGGATGAGTTAAATAGAGAGGTGAAAAATCCTTATCTAACCGAGGTTGTCCAAAAGATTGGATTGGGTTTGAGTGATATGGAAAAACAAGAAAAGGCTGCGGTTCCCCAGCTAGCTGAATTTGTACAATCTAAAAAGCCCGCCAGCTTGTTGATTTATAAAAAGATACCCGGCACGGAGATCAAGACTCCGGGGAATTAGCTCAAGAGCTTTCCTCTGGAGGATAGTTTAAAAGAATATTCTCAACAACCTTGATATCTCTCTCATCCACGCCTTCACGCCTTTGGTACCTTCGCTTGAGGCTATCAAGTACATGAAGCCACATTATTCTGTCGGGGATAAGTCCTTTTGTCCAGTCACCACGCTTTTTATGCTTGAACTTGAACGCCCAAACTCCTGCAAATCTTTCAGCACTTATGTATCTTTTTTCCCCTGTATCGGGGTCAATATCATGCCATTTTATTTCAATCATTTGGAATACCTTGCCAAGGTTTTCTCAATCGTTGAAGTAGATTGCTGAAATCATCCGGCAAAGCCATGTTCCAGTGCAGCGGTTTGCCTGAAATTGGATGGATAAAACCAAGTTCAGCAGCATGTAATGCCAATCGAGGGAAGCCACTGCCGTCTGGAAGAATAGTCCCATTTGCCGTTGTCCTGTACACTTTCTCACCGCAAACGGGTGATCCCTTTTCAGCGAGATGAATTCGAATCTGGTGGGTTCTGCCCGTTTCAAGCTGGCATCCAACAAGCGTGAAACCCTTTAGATTTTCAACCACATGCACATGAGTGACCGCTTTTTTACCATGTTGCGAAAAAGGAGCACTACCACGCCGGCCATCACCACGGTCCCGGATTAAAAAAGATTCAATTGTTTGAGCGGCGATTGATCCGGGAATCAATGCGAGGTATTTCCTCTCAACTGAATGATTGAAAAACTGTCTTCCAAGGCCCTTTTCAGCATCAGGAGTTCTGGCAAACACCAGGAGTCCGCTTGTTTCCTTGTCCAATCTTTGGACCACCCTTAATCTTTGTGGCTTTCCTTTGGCATCTTTTGGTGGTAGGGACGCGATTTGCTTCACCACCAGGTCTTCAAGTGTGGGGCTTAGGGTTTTTCGTGACTCTTTCCATGTTTTTTCGGCTGGATGTCTGACCGAATTAATCCCTGGTGGTTTTTCAACGACAACCAGGTGTTCATCCAAATATCTTATTTTTATTTCCTGCTTGATTAATGCCTTGCTCTCAGGTTTTTTAAGCAACTCTACCTCTTCACCAGCGTGGACTCTACGGGCAGGGTCGAGGCATAATTCGTTTCCAATTTTGACATGGGCCTGAGTGATGAGTTTTTTAATTCGAGACCAGCTTAATTCAGGCGCGATAACTCTTATAATACCGGCAAGCGTTGCCCCCTCATTTTCCGAAGATACCGGATGCTTGATGTTTTTGTGAATGTTCATTATCAAGATTTACCTTCGTTTTCGGGCTGATGATCTTCCCGGGCGGTAACCTTTGTTCTGGTTTTTTGAAGGATGATTGGAAGGAGCGTGATAATGTTCGTCATCCAAGGTTTCATTTGCCTTGGCTCTGCGTGACTCAAATGCCTCCTTGGGCGGAGTTGCAGGTATAAGAGCATCGCATGAGTTTCCAATCAAATCCATTCTGCCTGCCGCTTCAAGAGCTTTTCTCACTTCAAAATAATTCTCAGGCTTGAAAAACTGTAATAGTGCCCTTTGCATTTTTCGGTCACGAATGTTCTTGGCAATGAAAACTTCCTCACCGGTCATAGGGTCTATGCCCGTGTAATACATGCAGGTGGCGATATCAAAAGGTGCGGGAATAAAATCCTGAACCTGGTCTGGTTTGTAACCGTTGCGTTTAAGGAAAAGTGCCAGGGCAATCATGGAATGCAAATCAGAGCCAGGGTGGCTTGCTATATAATACGGGACAAGATATTGCTTGGGTTTCCCAGCTTTTTTTGAGGCGATTTTGAACTCATCCGAAAAAGACTTGAAATTATCATGAGTCGGTTTTTTCATCAATTTAAGTACATTTTCATCTGCTGCCTCTGGGGCGACTTTTAAATGACCGCCTACATGGTGCGCTGCTAATTCCTCCAGGTATTCAGGCGATAGTTGTGCCAGGTCCATTCGTATGCCACTGGCGACAAGAACTTTTCTTATTCCGGGTATTTCCCTGGATTTTTGCATTAACTTGATGATTGGGCCATGGTCGGTTCCAAGTAATTTACAAATGGTTGGATGCACGCATGAAAGCCTTTTGCATTTGGCCTCAACCTCCGGGCGGGTGCATCGCATTTTATACATGTTCGCGGTCGGGCCACCAATGTCACTGACAACACCATTAAATGATTCATCCCGTCCCATTTTTCCAAGTTCCAAAAGCACGGATTCTTCCGATCGGGATTGTATGATCCTGCCTTGGTGCGCGGTAATGGAGCAAAAAGTGCATCCGCCAAAACATCCGCGCATTATGGTCACCGAATCCTTGATCATTTCATGGGCAGGAATTTTTTCCTTGTATACGGGGTGTGCTTTTCGGGTGTATGGAAATCCATAAATCGCATCCATCTCAGGCGTTGAAATCGGGAAGGCGGGAGGTGTAGCTACAATTGCCTGGTTGTCATGGTATTGGATTAGTGTCTTGGCGTTGAACGGGTTGGTGTTGAGGTGTATGACCTTGGTTGCTTGCACAAAAGCAAGCTTGTCTGTCTTTACTTTTTCGAAGTTTGGTAGAACCTCGAATCCGGTGATCCTTTTGATGCCGTTCTCGTCTTTGATCGGGAACTTTTCAGCTATCAAATTTTCCTGCCCTACGGGAGGAGTGTCTTTCGCCCCCAGGGCGAAGGCTATTCCGCGCATGTCGCGTAATTGTTGAACGGATTCACCAGCAGCCAACCTTTTTGCAATCTCGACAATGGTTTTCTCGCCCATGCCATATGCGACAATATCAGCCTTGCAATCCAATAGGATTGATTTTCTGACAGTGTCGCTCCAATAATCGTCATGGGCCAATCTTCGCAAGGACGCTTCAACCCCGCCAGCGATGATCGGCACACCAGGAAACGCCTCTCGTGCGCGATGGCAATATGGAAGAGTGGCCCTGTCAGGACGCAGGCCAATTTTACCACCGGGGGAATATGCGTCATCATTTCGAACTTTTTTGTTGGCAGTGTAGTGATTGATAAGGGAATCAAGATTTCCAGCACTGATTGCGAAGAATAATCTTGGTCTGCCAAATTGCCTCCAAGGTTCTGCAGATTTCCAGTCGGGCTGGCTTAGCATCGCGACTTTGAATCCCGCATTTTCCAAACTACGGGCAAGAATAGCCATGGCAAAGCTGGGATGATCAATATAAGCATCGCCGGTCACGAAAACCACATCCACCTCAGACCAACCCCTTGCTTTCATTTCAGCAAAAGAAGTCGGGCAAAGCGGTGAATCATATTCTGCCGATAGAGGTAACTCAAATCGCTTGGAATTTTTATTGGTACTTTTTTGCATCAAAGTATGTGCTGGTAATGTTTAAGGGTAATTCCCCGCAATAAACATTATAGATGCTTATCGGGAAAATACCGCCCCCTTGGGCGTTTCTGCGTTGGATTTGTTTTTCATCTGTATTACAAACTCCAAAGGTAACGATTGAAGGATGTCTAAAAGGTCTTTTTCCAATAAAAGTGTGGTAGCTTCCTGGATGGATACCCATTTTCTAAGTCTTTGTCGATGTTCCGGGTAAATGTCATTGACAATGGAAACTTCCATTAAAAAGACGGTGACGAGATGTGTAAGTCCGGATTTAGAATAAGAATAAGAACCAACAGGGTCATTGTGTAATTTTCCGGTTAAACCCGCTTCTTCCCATGCTTCCAATAATGCTGTTTCAGAAGCGGTTTTTCCTTTTGAAATTGATCCCTTGGGAATCACCCAGCGTTTGCCACTTTTGGAAGTGACCAAACATATCTTTCCATTATAAAGCGGAATGGATGCAGCCTGTAATAGTGAAGGGGATTTGCAATTGTCTGCCATGACTGAAATTCCATCCTTGGAAGTTAATGTTCCATAGTTTTAAACGGATATTCATTGCAGTCAAGCCAAACTTGAAAAAATTAACCATAACTACATGAGATTTTGTTCAAATCGATTACAATTTAAAAGATGTCTTGTGGGTGGCTCTGAGGTTTTTATTTCCATGGTTTTCAGGTAAATGATGGCATCATGAATAATCCTGATAATGTACTTTTGGTTGAGGATGAACCCGGCGTTTTGCAGACTTTTGCTGAATGGCTTGAATCTTCCGGTTTTGGCATCAATGTGCATAAGGCCAAAGACGCTGAATCGGCATTGAAAATCGCATCCGAGAACCAGTTGGATCTTGCAATCCTTGATTGGAATCTCGGCGCGGGTTTGAATGGGCTTGATTTGCTTGAGGACCTATTCATTTTTCATCCTGATATCGTTGCAATACTTGTAACGGGTTATGCCAACCAGGCGACGCCACTGCATGCGATGAGAATAGGGGTCAGGGACTATCTCGATAAAAGCCAGGATCTGACCAGGGACAAGTTCCTTGGATCGGTGCTGAATCAATTGAAAAAAATTCGCCCAATCAAATCGCAGCGTGCTTTCCAGAAAAAACTAGAGGCTTTCAAGGTGATGGTTTCCAAGTCCCTGGAAATGATTGATTCGAATACTGCTTTTAAAAATGAAAATTCGTTGGAGTCCACAAGTCATAAAATTCTCAAGGTTGCATTTGAAATGCAATCCATGAAGATTGCCGCACTTTATCAGATTGGATTTGCTGGGTTTGATCCCAGTGCGGGATGCCTTTTGGCAACTTATGATGGGATAACATTCAATTCGTCCAGGGTTGATTTTGGCAGCAGTGTCGCATCATCGGCATGCAATCAATCATCAGGAATCGCAATGAAGGTTGATATTTCCAAGTTTTCCAACCGGGACTTGTTTGTGTTGCAACCATTTGAAGCAAATGCTCGGTGCGCGCTGTTTTTGCCGCTGAAACACCAGGAGGAACTGGTTGGAATACTTGAACTGGTTGATCCAGTGGATTCAGGTTCAATAAAATTTGCTGATTTATGTGGTATTTATGCAGAACTTATCTCCATTGCTAATGCAAGGGATAAGGCAAAAAACCAATTGATAATGATCATGGAGAAGGCCCTGAAGCTTGCTGATCCCTTGAACAACGATAATCTGAGTGCCAAAAGTCTTGGAGAAACAATAAATAATGCAATTGAAGGAACGGGAATTTCCAGCGAGGAAATTGAATTTTTGAGCCAGGTCAGAATCCTTCAAAATCGGTTCGGAAATACCGCCTTGAATTCCAGCACCGAGCTTCTAAAAACCGTGGAAAAGATGCTTGCCTCATCCTTTGGGGAGGCCTCCAAGTGAGCGGCCAGGGTCCACCCCTTGAATTTTTCAAAGTGGTGCAAAATTTGACCACACTTGGGATTTTAGATGGCTTGTTGCGGAATCCTCTGGCGGATGGCAGGGATGTTGGCATCGCCTTGATTGACACCGGAGTGCATGTCTCCAAACTCCAAAATAAATTTGAAGCTGAAAATTCAAGTTTTAAACCGATCATCAGCGCAAGCTTTTGCGCGGGTGGTAACATAGACTATTCTGAATCAGTGGTCCCATTTTTACCGCATGGAACAGTGGTTGCGGATATCGTTTTGTCCCACGCCCCTAAAGCCAAGATTTATTCCGCAAATGTTTTCGGGTTTCGATCCTTTACCGAGCTTGATATTCTCCTCCACGCGATACATGTGGCCGTCCATGAATGGAAATGCAAGGTGATAAATATATCCCTTGGGCTTCCCGAGGAGCGGATCCAACAACCTTGGCGAAGATTGCATTTTTTAAACGCCCTTGAGGATGCCTATAGGAATGATGTGCTGGTATTTGCCGCTGGTCATAATGAGCATCCGTTGGCTAGAAGCTTTCCCGCATTGTTTGAGTCCTCACTTTTTTCGGTAAACAAGCAAATGATGGATGGCATGCTCAAATTCAAATATTTTCCAATGGCCGGATTGGAATTTTTAGGGCATGGCCTGGCTGACCTTGCACCCCCGGGTTCAGATCCTGCAACATCTTGGGCCACCGCTCATCTGGCAGGAACTGCAGCTAAAATCGTTTCCCTATACCCCAGCATCAAGCCATTTGAAATGAAGTCGATACTTTATTGGATTTCACAGCAGTGGTATGGAAATTCAGGTTGTGATTCCTAATTCCGTCATTCTCCTGTAAAGCGAGCTTAATGCGATTTTAAGTTTTTTCGCTGCTTCCCGCTTGTCAGGGAATTGGCTTAGAACGATCTCTATATGTTGTTTTTCAAACCTTTTGACAGCTTCATCAAGGCCGTCAGCCAAAATAAATTCCCCAGTGGTTGGAGTGAATCCCGGGGGTAAGTCCGAGGGTGCCACCAGCGGACCATCAGAAAGAATCACCGCTCTTTGCAAAATGTTTTCAAGCTCACGAACATTACCTTTCCATGGGTTTGCAAGCAGTATCTGCATTGTTTCGTGACTGACCCCGGTGAATCTTTTTCCCATTGATTTGGCGTGCTTGTCCAGGAGAAATTCAACCAGTTCCGGTATATCCTCCAATCTTTTCCGAAGCGGGGGCAGCGTGATAGATACAATATTCAAACGGTAGAACAAATCCTCACGAAACCGCCCTGCATCAACCTCCACTTTCAAGTCCTTGTTAGTGGCAGCCAAAATTCTGGCTTCGACCGTGACGGGTTCATTCGCGCCAACGGGCAGGATTTCTTTCAATTCAATCGCGCGCAAAAGTTTGGCTTGGGTTGCAAGGGGCAATTCCGCGATCTCATCAAGGAACACCGTGCCTTTTCCGGCATGCATGAACACCCCGACCTGATCCCTGTCCGCCCCGGTGAATGCTCCTTTTTTATGGCCAAAAAGTTGATTTTCGAGAAGATCGTTTGGGATAGCGGCACAATTGACCGCCAAAAATCTGCCTTGTGATTCCTTCGAGTTCAATGTTGGGGAATTAGCCTGTTCATGAATCACACGGGCCAGCAATTCCTTGCCTGTTCCACTTTCCCCTGTGAGCAAAACCGTTGACCTGGTGGGCGCGACTTTGCAGGCTAACTCAATGGTTTGCCTCATAACCAGACTTTTTCCAATTATTTTGGTTTCAGGGGTGATCCGATTCAGTTCTTTTCTGAGCCACTGATTTTCAAGTGCCAATCGCTTTTGTTCAAGTAATCGTTTTATTTTTTCAGATAGTTCGGCAAGGATCACGGGTTTGATGAGGTAATCTTGCGCTCCTTTTTTAAACGCCTCGACCGCGTTTTCAACCGTCGCGTAAGCGGTGATCATGACGACAAAAACTTCAGGGCTTATTCTTTGCAGTTCCTGAAGGAAACAAATCCCATCCATTCCGGGAAGTTGCAAATCACATAGGCATATTTCAAACCGATTGCTTCCTGCCAGTTTCAATCCTTCCTCCCCGCTACTGGCACAAATGACCTTGAAACCTTCCTGGGAAAGAAATTCCGCGAGGGTTTCACGAATCAAGGGCTCATCATCAATCACAAGAATTCCAGGAAGGGGGCCCTTGGTTGTTATTGGATATTTTTTGGATTCAATCATTTGTAACCTTTGTCATCTCCACGGAGATTCTTGGATCCAGTGAGGGAAGGGTTGCCCTGAAAAGGGAACCGCCCTCGGGCTTTTGAAAAAAACAAAGAGTTCCCGAGTGCTCTTCCATGATTTTTCGGGAAACAAAAAGGCCAAGTCCGGTGCCGTGCTTTTTTGTGGTGAAAAATGGCTGAAAAAGTTTTTTAACATCCTCTTGGGCAACTCCTGGTCCGTTGTCACTGACTTCAAAGCTGATGTTATTTCCATCTAGTGTCAATCCAACTTCAATGATGCCGCCTGTTCCCGCAGCATCAATCGCATTCAGTATCAAATTTAAAACCACTTGCACCAACTGGTCATGGATGCCATGGATCGCGATCTGGTTGTGTGTGATGGGTAGTAAGATTACTTTGCCTCTTGTGCGCTTGTAATATTTTGCAATATTCATCGCTTCCTCGATGATGGGTAGAGGCTTGATTATTTTCCTTTCCATGTTTGCAGGCCTGGAAAAATCCATGACTTCACGAAGAGTATCACGAATCCGGGTTAGTTGGCCGCTCATAAGGCCAAGTTTTTCCTTTGTGTAGTCATCGATCTCTTTTTTTTGAAGAATTTGGACCATCGAGGAAATCGAAGTGAGAGGATTGCCAACCTCATGCGCAATGCCAGCAGCCAAAAGTCCAAAGGCTGCCATTTTTTCCTGCTGCAATACCTGGGCTTGGGCCTCCTGCAATTGCTTGGATCTTTCCGCGATTCTGGCTTCAAGTTCTGATTGGTTTTTCAATAACTCATCATTCAACAACCCGAGGGAGGAACTGGTTTTTCTCAGGAGTGAAGTTAATGCGGTTGAAGCCCATGCGAGCCATCCCATCACAATCATGGTCAGGAAGATGAAAATTTTATTTTGGGAGTTGTCATTGAGCAGAAAAAACAAGACACCAAGGCTTATGCAATGGAGGGAAAAACAAAATGTCGTCACCAACCAGGAGTTTCTCAATGCGCAACACAGGATTGAGAGGAAATAGTAGTACCGGAAAGTGCTGGATAGCCCCTCTTCAAAATAACATAGAAGGCCGATGAAAAGGGATTCCATGGCTGCTATAAACAATGGATATTTCCCAAGAAATACTGTTTTCTTCCAACTAAAATAGGTATCGAGGAGAGTGTATGCCACACCGATGGCAAGGATTAAATTCAAAAGGCTTCTGCGATCACCGCTTAAATCTGTGGCGTTGACAAGAAAATAACCAATAAGAACCCCAAACCATCTTATTTTTACAACGATGGCTTCGGCTTCAAGATCCCAGGGGCCAGGGGCCATTTTGTTTATCATGATATTTATGATAGGCCCGTGTTGGCGAATTTAAAACTTAATTTTATTAATCAAGATGATGGGAATGATGTCTTTCTACCTATGGAATAATATGAAAAACCAAGGCTTGAAAGGATTTTTGGCTCGTACAGGTTTCTACCATCAAAAATCACATTCTCCTTGAGGATACCTGCCATGAACTGGAAGTTTGGATTTCTGAATTCCTGCCATTCCGTGACAATTGCAAGGGCATTTGCTCCTTGAAGTGCATCGTATGGCTTGTTGCAATAAATTATCTTGTCTCCGTACAAGGCCTTCACATTTGGCATTGCCTCGGGATCATGAACCTGAACCCTTGCACCCGCGTTCAAAAGGGAATCAATCAGAACCAGGGCGGGAGCTTCCCGAATATCGTCAGTCCGTGGCTTGAATGCCAGACCCCATATTGCGAAAACCAGCCCTTTCAATTTTCCTTTGAAGTGATCATTGATTTTTGAAAAAAGAACTTCTTTCTGAAGTTCATTGACGGTATCGATGGCTTTCAGCATGGTAGGGGCGATCCCGATCTCATTTGCCATGTGTATCAAGGCTCGAATGTCCTTGGGGAAGCAACTGCCGCCATATCCCGCGCCAGGAAAAAGGAATTGAAACCCTATCCTGATATCATGGCCGATTCCCCTTCGGACATCATTGATGTCGCCTCCCATTTTTTCGCAGATATTCGACATTTCATTTATAAAACTGATTTTTGTTGCAAGCATGGCGTTTGCCGCGTACTTGGTCATTTCCGCACTTTCAGGTGACATCACAAGCAAAGGCCTCTCTGTTCTTAAAAAAGGCGCATACAATTCCTTGAATACTTCTGACAATTCAGGAGATCGGATCCCTACGACAACCCTGTCGGGTTTGGTGCAATCCTCTATAGCAGCACCTTCCTTGAGAAATTCAGGGTTGCTGCATACATGAATTGGGAATTTGCTGTTGGTGTTCACTATTTCCTGAACTTTTTTATTGGTGCCGACCGGAACAGTGCTTTTGATGACTAAAATTTTAGTTTTGTCGGCTGCGAGTGCGATTGATTTCGCCACTGCAAAGACTATGGATAAATCCGCGGCACCAGATTCGCTTTGAGGAGTGCCAACAGCAATAAACACCAGATCGCTGGCTTGGATTCCCCTTTGTAAATCAGTTGTGAAAACAAGCCTACCATCGCGGGAGTTGCGCTGCACCATTTCCAGCAAGCCCGGTTCATAAATGGGGATTTTCCCCTTCTCAAGGACAGCGATTTTCGCCTCGTCCTTGTCGATGCAAATCACCTCGTTGCCACTGTCTGCGAAACAAGTTCCAGTGACCAATCCAACATACCCTGTTCCTACAACTGCTATTTTCATTTTGCTTCCTTGGGGTTTTGTAATTGTCCTGAAATATTAAGGCGCCAATAATTCAAGGTTTCTGTTAAAGTTTCATGAATTGAATAGGCTGGTTTCCATTCAAAAGATGATTTCAATTTTTGAATACCGACAATCAATTGTTGATCATTGTTTTTTGAGTTCCCTTTCGATTCTTCCTCGAATTCTAATTTTGGGAACTTTGAAATAGATATGAGGGTTTTTAAAGCATCAGAAATCCTAGTGTTTTTTCCCGAGCCAATATTATAGGCTTCTCCGGGTTTTCCATGTTCCATTAGTTTTTGATAAGCCCGGACGGTGTCTCTCACATCCGTAAGGTCTCGGAAAGCTGAAAGTGGACCAGTTTTGATAATGGGTGGTTTGCCAAGAAGTTCAATCTCAGCGATCTGTTTTGAAAAACTGGCAATTGCAAAATCTGTGGATTGCCGGGGACCAATATGATTAAAAGGACGGGCCCTGATGATTTCAATTCCATCAGTTTTCCAAACTTGATAGCTGAGAAGATCCGCTGCGGCCTTGCTGGATGCATACGGACTTTCAGGCATTAATTCGGATGTTTCAGTTTTGATTTCCAAGTCATACCGGGCGGAACCATACACCAGGCCAGAACCAGCAAACAGAACCCTGGGAGAACAGCCTGACTTTTTTATGGCTTCATAAAGAGTCTGCGTGGCGCCCAAATTGCCCTGCCATGTATTGCCGGGATTCACAAAAGACTTATTAGTTTGGGCAAATCCTGCTAGGTGATAAACATGCGTGGGATTGATTTTTTTTAAAATTGTTGAAAGGTGTTCGGGGTCCTGAAGGGTGCAGGTGTGGAGGGGAATTTTCTTGAGTTTCTCGGTAATGTCATAAGGCCATTTTCCAGACCTGCTGACGCCATGAATCTCGTTGTCGGATCCGTGCAGAAGCTCGGCCAGGTATGAACCGGCAAACCCTGTGATTCCTGTGATCAGAATCCTTCCGGGATAGTTCTTTTGGTTAGCGGTGCCCATATTGCTTTTGATAATATGAAAGATAATCACCTGTTCGAATGGAATTAACCCAGTCAGAGTTTGCAAGGTACCATTCAACAGTTTTCTTCAGGCCTTCCTCAAATACAACGGTGGGTTTCCAGCCAAGTTCCCTTTCAGCCTTGGAGCAATCGATGGCGTAGCGCTTGTCATGTCCTGGCCTGTCTTGGACATATCGTATTAGGGAGTGAGGCTTTTTGAGATTGTCGAGAAGCGCATGAGTAAGTTCGAGATTTGTGCGTTCACTTTTTCCGCCAAGGTTGTAAACTTCTCCAACTTTGCCTTTCCGCCATACTGCGTGTATGCCAGCACAATGATCATTGACATGAATCCAGTCTCGGACATTCAAACCATCCCCATAGACTGGAACCTGTTCATTTCGCTGCAGATTACTGATGAAAAGTGGGATGAGTTTTTCAGGGAATTGATACGGTCCGTAGTTGTTGGAGCATCGTGTTGTCATTGCTGGAAAACCAAAAGTGTGCACATAACTTCGCACAATGAGGTCGGAAGAAGCCTTGCTGGCGGAGTAAGGACTATTGGGAGCAAGAGGTGTATCTTCTGTGAAATACCCCGTATCACCCAAGCTTCCATATACCTCATCCGTTGAAACATGGACAAATCTGGTGATTTTGTGTGCCCTTGCCGAATCCAATAAAACCTGGGTTCCAACAATGTTACTTCGAATGAATGGTCCGGAATCTAAAATACTTCGGTCCACATGACTTTCGGCAGCAAAATGAATGACCGAGGTTACTCCATCCTTTAATACGGAATCCACATCCTGCTTATTAGCGATGTCACCTTTGAAAAATTTTAGTCGAGGGTTATTTTCCAGGTCCTTTAAGTTTGCCAAATTACCCGCGTAAGTAAGGAGATCAAAGTTAACAACTTGAATATTGGGTTCCTTTTCCAGAACCATACGAATGAAATTACTGCCTATAAATCCGCAACCTCCGGTGACTACTAACTTTTCCATGAATAATCCTTTAATGAATGGCAAAGATAATAGATTAGAAGTAACTTTTTTTTAGGGTTTTTGGGAAGAGCATTTTTCTGATTCATTTTGAAAAGAAAAGTTTAAAAACCAGGATTATGTCCTTTTGGCTTGACATAATCCTCATGTGGATTTAACTTTAAGTCACTTGGCGGCGGAGAACATATTATCCCTTCCGTACAAATCAGGAGTGGTAACCGTGACTAAAAAAGAAATCGTTAAGCAGATTTCTGACAAAATCGGTTTGACACAATTAAAAACCAAAGAAATTGTGCAACAGACATTTGATGCCATTGTTGACACTCTCTTGGAGATTGGGCGTATAGAATTGCGTAATTTTGGAGTTTTTGAAGTTAAACAGCGTAAAGCAAGAAAAGCTAGAAACCCAAGAACTGGCCAGCGGGTTGATGTTCCCCCCAAATATGTTGTTACTTTTAAGCCTGGTAAAGAAATGGAAGAAAGAGTTAAAAAACTCTCAGCTTTGCCTGTCGATATCGGGGGCGAAGGCGTGATTTTAGGTAACACTGATGATGGTGAAAAACCACAATCATCTTGATTAATTTGTCTAGTTGCTTTTAATTAACAATTAGTCAACAAATTTTCACTTTTTAAGTTTTTTCAATTACCCTAGTTTGTTTTTTCGTTAAACCCATTATATTTAATTGTTTTCTTCTCAAGCTTAAATTCATTACATCCGATAATACCCTTAGGTTTGTTGAATTCCTGGTTTTTATAGCCAAGATGACTTAAGCCTTAGATCTGATTTCTGGATCTTAGATGCTTTGAAAGGGTTTAATCATGAGTCGTATATTTTTATTCTTGGTGATCGGGTTGGTGATCCTCTCTAACACAGGCTGCCTTATAAACGCATATTCTTCTGATCCCAGCATGCGAATAAAAGCGTTGGTTAACCAGTCTGAGGATTTAAGACAGATAGAGCAGGAGTGGTCACGGATTTGGTTTACTGATCATCCTTCCCACCTGACCAATGAGCGTGTTGATGGTGGTTTGCAGTAACGGATAAAAATTTAAAATATTAGATCCCGCTTTCTAATTCTTGGAAAGCGGGTTGTTTTTTATTGATGACCATTTTATTTCATCCCCAGTGAAGCGAAGATGAAATCCCTCCAATTTTTGGCCCTTTGGGAAATCAATCGTCAGATCATTTGATCCTTGGTTTAATTCCAAATCGAAAGAAAGGGATGTTTCTGAAAATCGAGCAGGTTGGGTGGTAGCAGGATGATTGTTCAATTTTAATTCAAATACATCTCGGCTTAGAATGTTGATTTGAAATTTGGTTTTCTTGTTCGAAAAAATCTGGCATTGGAACGACACTCCATCAGATGTGGAAAAACCGAGTTTTTGCAAATTAAAAAAACCATCAGGCTGTGCGGATATTAAAAAGCTTTTATTATCACCGGACTTGTTTGAATCTATCTTGCCCACCATGCATGCCCCTGAAAAGTTTTGATTGATGCCATCGTGTTGTTTAAGAAAGGAAATCAAATCGCAAAGGTCGTTGTAACTAAAATAGCTGGAATAGGAATCAGGCATGATCGATGTCTTCACCGAAACCATCGACTCGATGTCCGTTATTTTGAAAGTTGAGATTTCGCCATCCTTGTCAGCAAGAATGACACGGTCATTATCCGAAAATAACTTGTGCCCAGAATAAGATACTTTGTTTTTAGTTTTGATTTCATAAGTGTTTGAGTCTTTTGTCTCAATTGAAGGGCTAAGCAGCTGGCGGGCAATTTTTGATGCTTCCGCATCCTTTTTCAAATGTAAATCCGGTCCAATGGGAGTTCCATTACCATCAAACTGATGACATCTGATGCAGGATGTTTTTTTGATGTTTGAAAAAATACTTCGGCCTCTTGATGGACTGCCAATCTCTTTCACATGTTTTTCAAAAAGTTGCGTCAAAGGACTATTTTTTTCGGTGAGTAGGGCTTTCCTTAGGACTAAGGAATTCAAATCTTTTCCTTCCGGAGATTTCAATCCATGAGTTTTAAGACTTTCTGATATCAATGGCAGTAAGGCTGGGTCGGATTTTCCAGATTCAAAGTAATCGTAAAGGACCTTTGCCCCGGTTGGTGTCCCACTCAATAATTGCAATGCCTCGCTTTTTAATTTGTCATGGAATAACACAGAATCAAGAAGCCCTTGGATATGTTTTGCCGACTTATCCGGGTCTAGTGCAAACAAAGATTGCAAAGCGGCCTGTCGCACTCTCAAGCTTTCTTTTTGAGATCTTGAGCCGCTTAGAATGTTGGTAATGATTTGAAATGAATCCATGGCTTTTAAGGCTGTAACAGTTTCCAGAAGTGATAGTTTCTCATCATCCTGGATTTCCTGGCTGCCCAGTTTTTCTACTATTTTTCTGGTGAAAATTTTTAAACTGTTTCCCTTTATCAAGCCTATGGAAGTCAGCTTTAACCTAAGATCAACATCATCCATGCAGGCTTCGAGAAATTTTTCCAGCTTCTCAAACGACAAATCCGGGAAAGCACTTAATGATTCCAGCAAGGTTGTTTTTACCAATACATCCATTCCCTCCTGTTTCGAGCAAAAATTGGCCAGTTGGGATAGAATTGTTTCCGATATTGAAGTTTTATTCTTGATACTTTTTACAAGATCGACGGCTTCTGGCAGGCCAATGTTTTGGTTTTCAAGCCAGGCAAGTGTGCCTTCCAAGGCGATGGTGGAACGCATCAGTCCGTGAATTTCCAAGATTTTCTTAATGTCTTTTTTTACTCCTGTGTCTCCCACCGCCAGTATCCGATCCATTCCGGTTTTTCCGGTGAATTCAAGGGCCCTTGCGAACACATCAAAAGTTCGAAAATCTGATCCCTCATAAAATAAAATTGAATTCACAAGGCTTTCCGCGGCCCCAGGCGCATTTGTTTTTCCCAAAGCCAAGATAATAGCATTCCTTAATTCAGGAGAATCTGAACCCAGGTGTTTTAGTAAAACATTAAATGCGGATTCGCTTCCAGGTGTTGCAAAACGACCGATATATTGTGCCGCAATCAATTGTAATTCCGGATCGCCTGTTTCAAGGATGTTTTCAAAGACTTGCTGGATGTCCTTGTTCCAAAATTGTGAAAGTGCCTCCAAGGCTCTTAATCTTGAAGTGGAGTCCTTGTCTTCATCCTTTATGAATTTCAATAAAGATGGAAGGGCATCATGCCCCTTGAGTATCAAGCCGTTTCTTCCTGATATTTTGGAATAATCATCGTCTGAATCAAGCTTTGAGATAAGATTCTCAACACTATGTTCTTTTAGGGGTTCCAAATTAATTTCCCTCAGGGGGATGGCGGGTTCATCTGAGTCACCTTGCCAGCGGATTTTAAAAATACGACCACCTTTTCCAGACCCCTCAATCGCGTTTTTGTTTCCCTGGTCAACCACATAAATAGCCCCATCGGGTCCCTGGGTAATTTGTGAAGGGAAAAATGCTGGATCAGTTGATGTTATAAAGGGGAAATATTCACTGGAAAGAAATGTGCTTTTATCTTTAGCTGGAACCAATCCAAGTATATCGCGGGACTCCTCATCGATGACCAGCAAAAGTCTTTTGTATTTTTCAGGTAATTTTACATCGGTATAGGCATGGGATGAAATTGGATGCACCTTGGGCAGGTTGATGACGGAGAACGGTGCATCGTCCCCTTCGTTGAGGATTTTATTTGAATCTGGTTCGAAAGAGAGAGACTGGTTTTTAATATGCCAGCCGAAATCAAAACCCTCGGTAATATGTAACAACCGCATACCAGCAGACTTTTTGCCGGAAGAGATTTGTTTGTCCGCAAAGAAACAGTTACCCTGCGCATCAAAAGAGATATTTCCTTCAGCCTGACGAATGCCGGTTGCATAAACTTCAAGTTTTTTCCCATCAGGTTTGCAGCGGGCGATTCCTCCGGTTCTGATAATTTCAATCTTGGCCCCATCAGACCCTTCCAGAATGGAATTTCCGGGGGGGAAATGAAAATATAGCCATCCGTCCGGCCCGAAACAAAGACCTCCCAATTGATATTCATAAAATCCAGCACAACCTTTAAGGATATTTTCAGCTTTGATATCAATTGAACCATCATCCTTGATTTTGAAGCGTGTAATGGTCCCAGATTCAGTAAGGTAAAGATAAGGTGGATGAACGACAAATGAAGAAGGGGAATTAGGTTCCAAGACAGTTTTGTCTTGTTTCCATGAACCGGATTTAACATCGATGCGTAGGGTGATTATTTTGTCAGGGAACGGTTTTTTTAATGATACGCCTTGGTTGTCTTTTCCAAGTGGCCATTTGGATTCTTTCCACTCCCCGGTAAAATTTGGGCTTCGTTGAAGAACAAATATTTTGCCATCATCAGAAAATGAAATTAATGAAGGGTTGACAACGACTGGATTCGAGGCGACAGTTTCTGCTCTGAATCCTTCTAGGACCTGGATGCCTTTGAGGTTTGGGTCAAATTGCCCCTGATCAACCATGATTTTTTTTAATTTTTTGCCTGATTGGGCCATTGCAGGTGAATCAATAATAATCAGGCCGGTCAATAAAAGTTGGAAAATCAACCATGTTTGAATCACGATTTTATTCATGGGTTTCACATTTGTAAAAAGATAATTAATGTCATGAGTCACTAGATGCCGCTTGCTGGAGTGACAACTATTGTTTTGGCTTTATCGTTCTCAAGAATCACGAATTTTGCCTTTTCACCCAGCTTGGACTTTTTAGCGGCATAAAAAAGATCTTCAACTGAGTCTGTCCAAATGTTGTTAAGGGAAAGAACTCTTTGGCCTTTTTTGATCCCAGCATTAGCGGCCGCGCTGCCCGGAACCACAGAAATCACATCCAAACCATCGGCAAGGTCTGTTGATGACTTACCCGCCTCGAAACCCCAAACACCGCTGGGGCAGATCGTCTCGCGTTCTTTCGAGTTTGAAGTAAGCCTTTCGATCATCGCCTTGATTGTATCCTGCGGTATGTAGGTGCTTGGAAAGAAAGCGATTGATGAGTCCTTGTAGTTGATGGAGATCCTGTACCTGGAGTAAGTTGAAAATCCTATTATGCCATCAATAGGGCCAAAAAATTTTGACATGATTTTAATCGTGGGATGGTCCATGACGATCGCTGAATTACCGAGAGTTTTAAGGTTTCCCATCTCGATGGACTGGATGTTGGCTTGGCCGCCTGCCCCAAAAAGTGAAAATCCAACTGATGGTTTAACAACCTTCGCCTCAGTGGCGATCTTACTGCTAATTATGGTGACTGGGGCTCCGGTATCGAAAATCAACCTGTATGGACCTTTCTCATTAACCTTCACAGATACCACAATATGTCCAGATTTCAAAACCTCCAAGGGAACACTTATCGGTTTTTCAGCTTGGATTTTTCCGCAAAAGATCAAGCAGGTTAGGAATGTTTTTAAAATCAGGGCAAGATGTGCTCTCATGATCATAATCCTTTGCCTGGTGAGAGTTCCAGAGTTAGGATTTGTCTTTTGCGGAGAATCTCGATTTTCACTTTTTTACCCGCTGGGATCGATCTATAAACTTGTAATAGTTGCTCCAGGGAATTTGTCTGAACATCATTAAGCTTCAATATCAAGTCGCCGGGAAGAATTCCGGCAATATTTCCCGGACTATCTTTGAGCGTTTCTAGAACCACCAACTCCCCGATGCCTGACTTGATTATGATTCCAAGAGACCCCCTAAGTTCAGGTGGTAAATCCTGTTTTTTTCCTGTGAATGTCCCGATAGTTTTCATGAATGCACCCAACGCATCAAGGCTACCCGGGGTGCTTTTCCCAGAAACTCCCAAAGGAAACTTGGGGGTGAAATCAAGGGGCGTCCAAACCATGGTCTCGTTCGAGACATCAATTTCAATCTTATGCCTGGCTAGTAGGTCGTATCCGATCAAACCATGCAACTCCATGCCACCAAGTGCCATTCCATTCATGCCAACTAGTTGAAACGGAGTTTCAAGTTTGACGCGATGCTTTTCTGAAATTAATCCCCCTTCAAGTGTAAACTTGTCGAGGATGCACCAGCCATTTTCGTCGGCAGTGAGGCCTATGGTTTTTCCTGCTTCAAGTGTGAAAAAACATACAGGAGCCCCGGTGTCAACGATGAAGTTGAAAGGTCCCTTGTTGTTGATTTTCGCCCTGACAACCAAATGGCTTGACTTGGTTACCCGAAAAGGAATCTCCACAGACCTGGCATTTTCAGAAGCCTTGCTACCCATGCATGTTGCAAATGCAAAAAATATCACAATCCACGCGTGGCGCATTAAGTTCATCGAAAGAGTGCTTTCTTCCAATTACTTGATTGGGGAGTAGTCGGTTGGGTTAAGAAAGACAGATTCAACTTTTTTGACAAGTTTCCCATTTTTTTCAGATGCGTCCCTGGCGGTATTCCAAGCGGGGTCCGCCCTGAAAGCTTTCCATGAAGCGTCCGCGGCTTCCCTGCTTGGGTAAGCAAGAATGTAAACCATCATGTCTTCCGCCTTTGCCTTATCAGTGGGTTTCCAGAAACCAATGATGGTGATACCATGTTTTTCAAAAAGCTTGCATGTGTGGTCACGAAACCGGGCATGAAGGGCATCCATTTTTCCTGGTTCGGCGTAGTAGGTTCGCATTTCAAATACACGCTCAGATTTTGATGTGTTCACGGGTTTTGCCTCTTGTGCCATTGTGAGGGAGGACCCACACAGGGTTTCGATTGTTAAAGTTGCAAACAGTAAAAACGCAAGATTCTTGAAGTTGGTATTCATGAGATTGGTCCTTTCGAAAAATTATTTCAGTGGTTTGCCGATACAGTAAAGATGATTCTTGCCTCGAATATATAATCTGTCATTGGCGACTGCAGGGGTGGAGAATACAGGTTCTCCCAGGGAGTTCTTCGAGACCATTTTGAAACTTCCCGTTGCTTGAAAAATGTAGACATCACCATTTTCCCCAAAGGCAAAGATATTGCCGTCAATCATAAGCGGGGATGCGGTCACGGGACTGTCAAGTCTTTCGTTCCATACTTCTTTTCCATCGATAGCCATATGGCACATTGCCATTCCCTTGTCGGTGATACTGAAAACATATTCCTGCCTGGTTATCATGGATGGGACATAGGGGAAAATCTTGCGATTTTCCCACAGTAGGTTTGAGGAAGTCACATCGCCTTTACCCCCTAGTTTGACCGCAATCAAATGCCTGTCACCAGCGCCATCTCCACTGCAAGCCAACACCACTCCGGAAGTGACAACGGGAGATGCCACCGTACGCAGGGGATTCTTGGAGAAGGTCCAGGTGTAATTCCAGTTTTCAAGACCTTTGTCGGCGTCATAACTTGTGATACCGGCCGAGGTGGCTACAAGAAGTTCCTGTTTTCCTCCTTCAATTGTGTTAAGAAGGGGAGTCGAGTAACAAGCGCGAAATGCCTTTCTGGGAATTTCCCAAACTATGTTTCCAGTTTTGGAGTCAAAAGCCAGAAGTTGAGCGGAGCCATCCTGGTCGTTATTGAAAATCACCTTGTTATTGTGAACGATCGGGCTGTGTCCGGGGCCATGCTGGCTATTGAACGCGCCCAAGTCTTTTTTCCATACTTCGTTTCCCTTGAAGTCGTGGGCGTAAAGAGCAATATTTTTGCCATCCCAAATGATGTTGTAAACCCTTTCTCCATCAGTTGCCGGAGTGCAGGAAGCGAGTGAGTTTCTTATATGGGTCTTGGCGACATTTGCGGAGAAAGATTTTTCCCAAAGAACTTTTCCATTAAGTGAGTCAATACATTGCAGTGATCTTTTGCTGCCATCTGGAAGAGACGAATGTAAAAAAAGGTGGTTTCCCCATACGACAGGTGCCGAATTACCGACTTCTGAAAGAGGTAGCTTCCAAAGGACATTCTCAGTATTTGAAAACTTCAGGGGAATGTTTTTTGAGTCTGATATTCCAGTCCCATTGGGGCCACGGAACCTGGACCAATTTGAGGAGTCCGCAACACAAAACACTTGGAAAACTGTTAAAAGAAGTGTGAGGCAAATCAATCGCATTGCTACAGGCTCCTAGTGGATAATTCATGAAGTCTTGCTGATAGATCGCATTATAACATCATGAATTTAAAAGAACAAAGGATTCGCTCCCGTTAATTCAAGGATTCTTTCGGATTTTTTTTGAGGATGGGCGGCCATATCAAGAACGTTGCCAACACCAGGCAGCCAAAACCAATATGTATTCTTTCAAAGTATACATGGGGGATATCGGGATAAAAAAGAATACGATTTGCAAGTTGGGGAATAAATGGAGCTTCTGAAACATCCTGCCCCGCCTCCATGCGAAGATTCCTTTCCCATACGGTTAATGGGCATTCTATATCCAGCATCCCCTCTGTTGCGACGATTCCAATGCAGACAAGGTGAATGGTCCGGAAAATAAAGGCCCTAGCCCATTTTTTTTTGAAAACAACACCAACCAAGATGGCAAGCTGGCCAAGCACCACAAATGCCACAAAGGCTAGGTGGAGAATAACCAGCGCATCTGCAAGGAATGAGTAATACATGGGTCTAAAATAAAACTGGTTTTCCCAGCTTTCTTCTTATGACGCTGAATTGCCCCATATGCATCAGGGTGTGGTTCGAGCAAAGAAGTAAAAGCTTGCCCAGTGTCGGAGCCTTTGCAGCAAGCCTTCCAGTGGTCGCCTTGTCGAGGTCGGCGTCCTTTAGTTTGCGTAGTGCAGTCAGCGTGGCCTGGCGTGATGTTTCCATCATTCCCAGGTATTCCGCCTTGGTTAAAAATCCCTTTGTGCTTTGCTTTGTTGATGAATCCCTGCTGTGAGTAGCCTCGAACTCGGGAGATAACTGGGGATATGTGACACCTGGAAGATTACCCACGGTCATTCTTTCGGCTGATATCAGATGGCCCACCTGCCAAGCGATATGGTTGGCTCCTTCAACAGGGCACACCAAAAGGTCCTGATCAGACAGGTCGGAAAGAAACATAGAGAGCATTTGTCCTGTTGATTCCAGTGTTGAGGCTGCGATTTCTATCCCGTTCATTTTTGCTCCTTTTAAGAATGATCAAAAAATTGATACTGAAAACATATGATCAAATTTTCCAATTCCAAGAGTACATTTCCTCGAGGCGGGTATGCTCTGTGAGGTTATATTGCAAGGGTGTTATCGTGATATATCGTTCCTTGAGAATTGCAGTGTCGGTTTCCGGGGTGGGTTCAGGGCAGGTGAAGTCGGCGCCTATCCAAAAATAAGTTCTTCCCCTTGGGTCGATTCTTTTGTCAAATCGTTCCTCATAGGTTGAAACATTTTGGGGCGCCACCTTGACTCCAAGCACGGGGCCATTTTCAAGACTAGGGATGTTGACATTGTAAAGGGAACCCGGAGCTGGTTTTTTATCAAGTATCTGCTCCACGACTTTTCTAGCCAGTTCCGCACCCATGTTGAAGTCCAGCGGTCTTGCCTTTGTGTATTCCAATGAGCAGGCAATACTTGTGATTCCAAAAAAAGCGCCTTCAACAGCGGCTGCTACCGTGCCGGAATATATCACATTGATTCCAGCGTTTGAACCGGCATTGAGACCACTCACAATAATATCGGGTTGGAATCCAAGCAGCTCTCTTACTGCAAGTTTGACGCAATCGGCAGGCCTGCCCTCAACCGCCCAGCCAATTCGATTCATATTGTCATCATTGATTTCCTGGACCACAATCGGGTTGTTAAGGGTCACGGAATGCCCTGTTGCGCTTTGTTCCGAAGCCGGGGCCACAACTGAAACAGTCCCTATTTTTTGCAATTCCTTGCGCAGAGCCCTCAGGCCGGGCGCGTAGATTCCATCATCATTTGTCAGGAGGATTCGCATTGTCCTTGGACTCCATTTCTGTTTCAAATGCCGATTCTATTTCATTTTCCAACTTTTTATGCCTCAGCACATGGTGGTAATGCTGGGCAAATCGATGGGCCTCATCCCTTACATACTGAAGCAGTCGAAGTGCCGGCGAATGCCTTCCCAAGCGAATCGGCTCTGAATCTCCCGGACGGAAGATTTCCTCCTCCCTTTTGGCGAGGGAAATAAGGCAGGGGGGATCGATACCCAACAGCTTGAATGCATCGATCGCGGCGTTAAGCTGGCCCTTGCCTCCATCTATCAGGATCACATCAGGAAATATCTCCTCGGAGTCGCGCTGGCTCTTGAATCGTCTGAAAACCACCTCGCGAATGGATGCAAAATCATCGATACCCTGGACGGATTTTATCCGAAACTTTCGGTACCCCGGCTTGAATGGCAATCCATCAAGAAATCGTACCAGTGACGCGACGGTTTCTGTCCCCCCAAGGTGTGCGATGTCGATTCCTTCCACTGTCCTGGGGGCGGTGGAAAGTTTGAGTATTTTCCTGAGGCTGCTGAGCCCTTTCTTTGGATCTATGGGGAACGCGCCTGGTTGCACATCTTTCTTGTCATCACCCCGGTTATCAAGTTTTTCCAGAGATAGGATTTCGTCACGGATGCGCGCGGCTTTTTCGAATAATAATTCCTTGCTTGCAGCTTCCATGTCTTTCCTCATCTTCCTGATAAGTTTCTTCTTGCGGCCTTCAAGGACATGGATCAAGCATTTTATCTGGGCGCGGTATTCTTCCCTTGTGACTCTTAAGTTGCAAGGGGCGGTGCATTGTCTTATGCTGTGAAGCAGGCAAGGCCTAAACCATCGCCAGCGGTTTTCCTCAGACTTTATATCCAACCCGCATGTCCTGAATTTGAATACTCGCTGAAGTACTAAAATCGCATGTTTTAGTGCCTTTGGGTTGGTGAACGGACCGTATAGCCTCACTCCATGTCTGCGTGGTGATCGGGTGAACTCAACCCTGGGGAATTCTTCCCGCACTCTTATTTGCAAATACGGAAAGGTCCGGCCATCTTTTAACGCGGCGTTGAATCGTGGTTGGATATCCTTGATTAGCCTGGCTTCAAGAAGCAAGGCGTCCACCTCGGTTTCAGCCTGGAGGTATTCTATTTCCTCTATAAGGGGAACGAGTTTATGGGTGCGTGGATCCTCGCTAGCTGCCTTGGTGAAATAATGTGAAGCTCGATTTCGGAGATTTTTAGCTTTGCCTATGTAAATGACCACTCCCTTGGCGTCCTTCATGATGTAAACGCCCGGGGAGCAAGGAAATGTTTTTACTTTTTCGCAGGGAGGCAGGCTGTTATCCATCATACCTCTTTCCAGAAGAAAAATCGGCAAACCTTACCGGGGAACAATCCGATCTTTGCCTATCATGGGTCTTAGCACTTCTGGAATGATAACAGATCCATCGGCCTGTTGGTTATTTTCTAGTATTGCAACGATGGCCCTGGTGACCGCGACTGCGGTGCCATTGAGGGTGTAAGCGAACCGGGTCCCTTTTTGTCCTTGAGTTTTACTGCGAATATTAAGCCTTCGGGATTGATAATCAGTGCAGTTGGATGTACTGGTGACTTCACCGTAGTCCCCGTCTTTTCCTCTTCCTGGCATCCAGGCTTCAAGGTCGTATTTTCTGTAGGCGGGCCCGCCCAGATCTCCGGTGCATGTGTCGATTACCCGGTAGCAAAGGCCCAATCCCTGGAATATTTTCTCCTCGATCCTTAGAATTTCGAGGTGCATTCCTTCCGCCTGCTCCGGGGTGCAAAACGCGAACATCTCAACTTTGGTGAATTGATGGACCCGGTACAATCCCCGGGTATCTTTGCCGGGTGCTCCCGCCTCAGTGCGAAAGCAATGCGATAAGCCGGCGTATTTCAGCGGAAATGATGCCTCATCAAGTACTTGGTCACGGTGCATGCCGCCCAAGGTGATCTCAGCGGTGGCAACGAGGCAAAGGTCTGAGTCCGCGATGCTGTAAACTTGGCGTTTTTCGGGGTCTGGGTCACGGGGAATGAAGCCAATACCCTCAAGCACTTCAACTCGGGCCAGATCTGGAGTTAAAACAGGTGTAAAACCTTCCTGTACCAAAGTGTTCATCGCATATTGGATGAGGGCAAGCTCGAGTAACGCACCCTCATTCTTGAGATAATAAAATTTTTGGCCAGCGACGGAGGCGCCGGCTTCAAAGTCTGCAAGTTGAAGAGAATCACATAACGCCACATGATCCTTGGGAGTGAAATCAAACTTTTTGGGGGTGCCCCAGTGCTTGATTTCACGGTTGTCATCAGCCAGTGAGCCAACAGGGGCGTCCGGATGAGTCATGTTGGGGATTATGTTAAGGATTGCCCTCAGGTTGGTTTCGGTTTCACGGACCTGGGCTTCCATGGTGTTAACTTGTTCCCGAAGTGATTTTCCCTCGGTGACAAGCTGTTGTTTAAGGGAGGGATCTTTTTCCTTTGGAATCAGTTTTGATAGTTCGTTTTGTCTTTGCTGCAAGCCCTGAATGCTGTTGAGCAGTTTCTTTCGTTCATCATCAATTGAAACAACCTTGTCAACATCTGCTACAAGGTTGCGATTTTTGCAATTGGATTTGACCGCCTCAAGATTGGCACGAATAAAAGCTGCATCAAGCATGGGAAGTCAGGCCTCCTAAACAAAAAAGTACTTAATGATGAGGTGTGATTATCAGGGCCTTTTTCCAAGCGGGATGTAGGGTTGGTCATTTTTGCCAACGAATATCTGCTCAGGGCGGAAGATCCTGTTGTTTTTAATTTGTTCCAGCCAGTGTGAAGTCCAACCAGCAACCCGGGCTATCGCGAAGATGGGGGTGAACAAATCCCTTGGAATACCCATGCTTTGGTAAACTATCCCGGAGTAAAAATCCACATTGGGATAGATGCCCTTGGGCCCAAGGATACCAGTTGCAATCTTCTCTATCTCCAAAGCAAGTTTGTAGATTTCCGGCTTGCTCGTCTCCGTGAACATGTGCTCCGCCAATTCCTGGAGAACAGTTGCACGGGGATCTTTAACCTTGTACACACGATGACCGAATCCCATGATTTTTTTCTTATGCAAAACCGCATCTTCAAGCCATGATTTCGCTTTTTCGGAGGATCCGATTTCCTCAAGCATATCCAAGACTTCCTCGTTAGCGCCACCGTGAAGCGGACCTGCCAGGGTGCCAATCGCTGAATTAACAACCGTGTATGGGTTTGCAAGTGTTGATCCAGTCACCCTGCTGCTGAAGGTGGAAGCGTTCATGGTATGTTCGGCATGAACAATGAGGCATGCATCAATGACCTTGGTTATTGAGGGGGAAGGCTCTTTTTCGGTGAGCATGTAATAAAAATTCGCTGCATGGCCCAAATCATCCCTAGGTGGCACGGCCTCATCGCCTCGTCTAAGACGATGAAAGGCTGCGACTATCGTAGGAAGTTTGGCAATAAGCCTGATGACAGCTTCCCAATTTTTTTCAGGGTCGGAGCGATCTTTTGTGGGATAAAACATTCCCAGGGCTGCAACACCTGCTTGAAGTGCATCCATCGGGTGGCCGGATTCAGGCAGGCATTTTATAAGATCAATGATTTTATATTTCAACCTTCGATGCATTCGAAGTTGACTATCAAATGTCGCAAGCTGTTTTTGGGAGGGTAGTTCGCCTTTTAAAAGAAGCCATGATGTTTCTTCAAATGAGCTTTCTTTAGCGAGGGTTTCAACAGCAATACCCCGGTATTCAAGTCGAGCACGCTTGCCATCGATGAAACTTATTGCAGATTCCGCAACCGGCACATCAGCCAATCCGGGACGGTATTCGGGTTCCGCCATGTTAAGGCCCCAATTTATAAAGGTGGGTAGAACAAAATCCTGTTTTACACTAGTTGTTATTATAGAAAACTAATTGTGAAATGTGGGTGTAAGCCGTTATTTATTATCGTAAACCTTTTAAAAGTATAGGCTTACAGAGATTGAATAGTGTGGTTTCAAATAATATTTGACGAATTACAACAACAGATTGTTTACTTTCATTGCAAGCCTCTTCCAGATAATTAGAATAAACACATGTCTACAAATAATATTTCACTTGAATTGATAGGTTCCCACTCAAAGTCGGCGTTGCTTTCCCTTCCCCATGAAAAACTTAAAGAGTGGATCGTTGAAAAAAAACAACCCCAGCACAGGTTGGCACAAATCAGGCAATGGGTGCTCCTGAAAAGATGCATGGCTTTTTCCGAAATGAGTGATTTGCCAAAATCATTGAGGGACGATCTTGCCAACGCTTTTGCATTGTACTCCGAGACAATTGAAGTTCACAAAATCGCAGAGGATGACACCAGGAAACTAATTTTAAAATTGGAGGATGGGAACCGAATTGAATGTGTGCTTATGAAAGAGGAAAGTAGAAGAACGGTATGCATCAGCACCCAGGTTGGATGTGCGATGGGTTGTGTTTTTTGTGCCAGTGGGATTGATGGCGTTGTGAGAAATTTGAAAGGATATGAAATCCTCGAACAGATGATCCTTGCCCGCAATTTGTTGTCTGAGAATGAAAGGCTTAGCCATGTTGTTGTCATGGGAATGGGTGAGCCCATGGCTAACCTTGATAATCTCTTGGAAGCGCTTGAGACAGCTTGTTCACCCAAGGGCTTGGGCCTCAGTGCAAGGCATATCACCATCTCGACAGTGGGCCTCCCAGCCAAAATAAAACAGTTGGGTGACGCGGGAAAGCAGTATCATCTTGCGGTTTCCCTTCACGCCCCCAATGATGAGATTCGATCGAGGATAGTGCCAACCAATGCCAAGATAGGGATTAATGATGTTTTGGAGGCTGCGGATTATTTTCAGGATGTGACAGGTCGCCAAGTTACATTCGAGTATATCCTTTTGGGCGGTATTAATGATCAAAACGATCACGCTCGGGAACTAGCTGACTTGCTCAGGCGAAGAAAAGCACATGTAAATCTGATTCCTTTCAATCGTGTTCAGGGATTACCTTTCCAGAGGCCTGAGCAGGAGTCGGTGCAGGAATTTGTTAAAATCCTCAAAGCAGCAGGGCAGACTGTGACTATTCGCAAGCGAAAAGGCGCGGATATTGACGCCGCCTGTGGTCAATTGCGCAGAGCCCGAGAGCAAAAATTAAAGAATGATTAAAGTGGCGTTTAGGTTTTAATCTTTCATCATCGAAGTGTTATAATTTGATGATGACGATTTCCTTCCATACCTAAGGTCCCACAAGGGAGAACCTTTTGACAGCCATTGGCCAATCCAGCGCCCAATATGCTTTGCGCGACCCAGACATCAGGTTGATGCTGCGAGTGCGTGCGGATGAAGAGGGGGCGTTTGAGCAATTGGTGCTGTCATTCCAGCAAAGGCTGGTGACCATTATGAAGCCAATGGTTGGAAGCAGGGAAGAAGCGGAGGATCTTGCTCAGGAGACCTTTCTAAGGGTGTATAAATCCCGCAAGAGTTATCATCCCAAGGCAAGATTCAGCACATGGTTGTTTACCATTGCCAACAATCTGGCATTAAACAGCATACGATCTAAAAAACGCCGTCCTCAAGTTCCTTTCCTTGTGACAGAATCAGGCCAGCAGCAGCAGGTCGGGGTGGATCAACGCCTACCTGAAAAACAAAGCCAGCCGGAAATTCATTTGCATAATGTTGAGCTGTCGGATGTTATTTCCAAGGCTTTGGATGGCCTGAATGAACGCCAAAGGATGGCGGTGGTGTTGAATAAATATGAAGATATGAACTACACTGATATCGCGTTGGTCATGGGGTTGACTCCGAAGGCGGTCAAATCCCTTCTTAGCAGGGCAAGAGTTAATCTTCGGGAAGTTTTGAAAAAATATATTTACATGGATGGTGCGTCCCCGGGCGAAATGGAAGATATTTGAGGAAGGGTAGTTGATTCATGGCGAAAGATGAATTATCTGATGATTCCAATGAAAAAGAAGAGCTTTATTCGTCTTATTTGGATGGCGAATTAAGCGAGGAGGAGGCCAGGGCGTTTGAGGCGAGGCTCGCGTCAAGTGCCGAGGAACGTGCAAATTTTCAAGCTATGAAAAAAACTTGGGAGATGCTTGACTATCTTCCTAAGCCCGATGTGACTACATCTTTCACGGCCAAAACGATGGAAA
>SXGQ01371230.1_pt1 | contig 42763 bp, 34 predicted proteins | sample 3178371 | NCBI WGS metagenome assembly SXGQ01 (sample SAMN11356859, study PRJNA531348) | freshwater metagenome | isolation source: freshwater sample F1-20 | place: China: Fuxian Lake, Yuxi | collected 2017-12-25
CTGCGCCCCGACGCGTGCATCGGTGATGACGGGGCTCGACTCCCTCGCCACCGGCATGTGGCGCGGCCCTTCGGAGGGGCCCCGTTCGGAGGAGCGCACGCAGGCCAAGGCGAAGAAACGCGCGGCCAAGGTCACCGCCCGGCCGGCGGGGGATCCCGACAACGACGAAGATCCCGCGTCCCGGATCGAGCGACGGCTCGCCGCCGATCTCCGTTTGCTCCCGCAGTTCCTGAAGGAGGCCGGCTACGCCACGGGCGCCTTCGGCAAATGGCACCTTGGCTACGAGGCCGAGAACTCGCCCGCGGCGCGCGGCTTCGATGCTTTCACGGGTTTTCTCGGCGGCGCTCATCCTTACTGGCTACGCGCCAATTCGCGTGTCGTCACCGACGGCGCGCCCGTTCCTCCCGGCGCCCACGCCACGGATCTGTTCGCCGACCGTGCGATTGCGTTCATTCGCGCGCAACGGGAGCGGCCGTTCTTCTGCTATCTCGCGTTCAACGCGGTGCACGGCCCGCTGCGCAACGCCGAGCGCGACGCCGATTCCGCGCGCCCCGAGTGGCTCGCCCATTACGAGCGCAAGGGCGTGCCGCAGCCCCGGCGCGACTACAACGCGGTGATGACGCACGCCGACGCCCGTATCGGCGACGTGCTGCGCACGCTCGCGGAACTTGGGCTGGCCGAGAACACGCTCGTGATCTGCCACTCCGACAACGGCGGCATCCTGCACAGCTATCCCTCCAACAACGGACCCCTGCGCGGCGGCAAGGGCCAGACCTACGAGGGCGGTATCCGCGTCCCCGCGGTGATGCGCTGGCCGGCCGTCATCCCCGCCGGCACCGTCTCCGACGCCAACGCGGCGCACTACGACGTCTTCGCCACCGCGCTCGACGCTGCCGGCCTGCCGGTTCCTGCGCGCAACGGCCGTTTCCCCGTGTAGGGCGTGAGCCTCCTGCCGCATCTCCGCTCCGGGGCGCGCCAAGCTTTGCCCGACCGTTACCAGTTCTGGGATCTCTACGGACAGTGCGGCGCGCTGCACGGGAAATGGAAGCTCGTCGGGCAGATCGACAACCACCACGGCCGCTTCGACCGGGCGGCGCGACAGGCCGAGCAGACCGTGTTCCAGCTGTACGACCTCGACGCCGACCTCGGCGAGACACGCGACCTCGCGGCGTCCGAGCCCGCGGTTTACGCCGACCTCAAGCGCCGCCACCTCGAATGGTTGAGTCAATTCGCGCGTTGAACGCAGGCCTCAGCTTTTCCCTCGTCCGCTGTTTCCGCGATGCAGCTCGCGGATCCGCCGCGCCCATCGGTTGATCTCGGAGGCGGTGAGCTTCGTGCCGAGAACCGCGTGGGCGTGGCGAAGCTGCGGTGCGACGTGGCGGGTGAACATCGGTTCAACCTGCTCGAGCCATTGTCGGGTGATGTCGGCGGGCTGGCGGCCGCGCTCTCGTACATCGCGGCGCAGCCGGCGGGCGAACCGCAGTTCTGTTTCCGCCGCACGGTAGAGTCGTAGCGCGAACAGTCCGCGCAGGCGGCTCCGCACCCAGGGCCAGAGGCCCTCGATGATCACGATTCCCCGTGGCTGCCAGCGGCGAACCTGCCCGGCGCGGGTGTGGCGGGAGAAATCATAGAGCGGCAGTTCCGGTGCGCCGCCGTCGGCGATGGCGCGCAGCGCCGATTCGAAGGCCACCCAGTCGATCGCCGCGGGGGAGTCGAAGTTGACTCGCGCGCGCCGGGCCGGCGGCAGGTGCGAGAGGTCGCGGTAGAAATCGTCGATCGAGAGCAGCGCCGCCGAACCGCGCAGGCGGCGGCGGAGCGCGGTCGCCAGCCACGTTTTTCCGGAGCCGCTGCCGCCCGCGATCGCGACCAACGTCACGGTGCGCCGGGCGGATGCGGGTGGGGAAGGTGTTCTCATCAGGCGGCGCCCGGCAGGCAAGCCACGCGGGCGGAAGCGAGGCGAGCCGGATCCGCTCGGAGTGCCCTCACGCGCGGGGAAGTGCATCATTCTGGCGCGAGGGGTTTCCGGATTTCACGTTGGCAGTGCGCTGCCCGGCTTTACCGTGTGGGTGCCGTCGCGCCTCGGCATCCCGTCATCACCATGAACCTACTCCCACGATCCCTGGTCCTTCGCTCCCTTGGGGCTTCCCTCGCGCTCGCCGCGGTTCCCGCGGCCCGCGCCGCGGCGCCGGCTTCCGCCGGTGCCGCCCAGCAACTCGAGTCCTTCGAGGTCACCGGCACCCGCATCCGCGGGCTGGTGGGCGAGGCTGACTTCAGCCCCGTGATCAAGTTTGACCGCGTCGAGATCGAGGCGCTCGGTCTGACCTCCATGGGCGAGATCTCGCGCCTCATTCCGCAGGCGTTCTCGCAGGGCTCCTACGACGGCGTCGGTTTTGGCGGCCAGCACCAGGGGCAGAGCCAGGTATCCGACGGTTCCATCGCGAGTGTGCTCACCCAGCGCACCAACATCAACCTCCGTGGCCTCGGCGCGGCCAACACCCTCGTACTGGTCGACGGTCGCCGCTTGTCCCGTTCGGGCAACATCCGCGGTTCCGACGGCTACGACCTCACCGGCATCCCGGTTTCCGCCATCGAGCGCGTCGAAGTGCTCACCGACGGCGCCTCGGCCATCTTCGGCTCCGACGCGCTGGGCGGCGTGGTGAATATCATCCTGCGGAAGAACTACACCGGCACCGAGGTCACGTTCTCCTACGAGAACACCTTCTCCTCCGACACCGCCGTCAAGGGCGTGAACCTCAACCACAGCCTGACCCGCGGCCCGCTTTCGCTCTCCCTCACGGCCTCCTACCAGCAGCGTAACGCGTTCGCCGCGGTGGACCGCACGTTCTCGTCGACGGATGACTGGAGCAAGTTGGGCGGGACCAGTAGTCTCGCATCGGCCGGACCGTCCTTCGGGGCCGGCGGCTTCGCGCTCGGCGCGGGCATCGTGCAGGCCTCCTCGGGCAACCTGCCCGGCCGCACCACGCCTTTCGCGGTGATCCCGGACGGCGCCGGCGCCGCTCCGCAGCCCGCCGCGGCCTACGTCTCCGTGGCTGGCGACTCCCTTGGCGTGCCCGCTTACACCGGTGACCGCGCGCGTTACGTGAACCTTATCTCGCCCCAGTTCACCCGCACCGTAGGTTTCCGCGGCGGATACGACCTGAAGGGCGGCACGCAGCTCCGGTTGAGCGGCGGTTACAACGAGACCCGCACCCATATCGAAGGCATGCCGGTGAACTTCCGGAACAGCATCATCGTGCCGGCGAACTACCCGGGCAACCCATTCGGCGTGCAGGTGCGGCTCAACAAGACCTTCTGGGAGCTCGGCCCCGTCCAGGGCGAGAAGTTCACCACCAACTCCAATCTGAACTTCGCTGGTGCGCTCACCGGCCGTTTCGGCGACGGCTGGCGCTATGAGCTCGGCGCGAGCTGGAACCGCTCCCGCCTGATCAACGAGAGCGCGCTCGACCCGGTGCTCGACACCAGCGTTTCAGCGCCGCTCATCGCCGCGCAGCGCCTCGTGCTCTTCTACGACAGCCGTTCCTCCCAGCCCAATGATCTGGCGCTGCTTCGCTCGATGCTGCGTCCGGGCAATGCGACCGACCGCACCGACACCCTGACTTGGTCCGCTTCCGCCGACGGCCCGCTTCCTTGGATCCGGCTCCCGGCGGGGCCCGTCCAGCTCGCCGCTGGCGTCGAGAGCACCACGGAGAAGATCGGGACGTCCCAGTCGATCCCCGACCTGCCCACCATCAACCTCAGCCTCCTCGGTGGTTTCCGCCGCACTTTGAACTCCGCCTACGCCGAGACCCGCGTCCCCGTCATCGGCGCCGCGCAGCAAGTGCCCTTGGTGCAGCGCTTCGACCTGACGGGAGCCATCCGTTATGACGATTATTCCGACGTGGGCGGCGACAACAGTCCCCGTTACGGCGCCCAGTTGCGTCCGTTCAAGTGGCTGCTGCTGCGCGCCACCCGCAACCACTCGTTCCGCGCGCCGGGCATCCAGGCCCTCTACCGCCCCGTCACCCAGAGCACCAACGCCAACACCTCCGGATTCATCGACCGCGTGCGCAACGAACTGGTCACGGGTATCCTCCAGACGCGCATCGGCGGCAACCTCGACCTCCGCCCAGAGACCGCGGTCTCCGACAACGTCGGCGTGGTTTTCGAGCTCCCCTTCCGCCTCACGCGCGGCCTCTCCATCTCGGTCGACCACGTGAAGCTGAATTACCGCGACCAGATCTCCGGGCTCTCCTCCCTGCAGGAGTGGGCCGACCTTTTTCCCGAGCGGCTGATCCGCGACACCGCCGGGACCCAGCCGGGCCGCGTGATCGGGATCGACACCCGCTCCACCAACATCTCCCGCCAGATCATCGAGACCTACGATTACCAGCTCAACCTCCAGCGTCCCACCCCGTGGGGCAACCTGAGCGCCCGGGTGGCCGCCACCGAGTACCGTCGCGTGGACTCCATCCGTATCCCCGGCGCCGCGCCCGTGACCACGCTGCACCTCCGGCCCACGCGGCTTTCGTGGCAGGCCTTTCTCACCCGCGGAGCCTACAGCGGCGGCGTCAGTGGTTTCTACCAGGAGAACTCGTGGGCGCAGGCCGCTCGCACGCAGACGTTGTTCGCCAGCGTCATCGAATGGAATGTGCATGCGGCCTACGATTTCGGCGACCGTTCGGGCGGCCGCCGCGAGGGAATCGCCGGCCTCTGGCGGAATCCGTTGGATGACACGAAGCTCTCCCTGACCGTGAACAACGTGTTCAACCGCGAGCCGCCGCACCGCCAGGGCAACGCCGGCTTCGGTGTCACCGATCCGCGCATGGCCCGCTACGGTCTCACCCTGCGGAAGAAGTTCTGAGCGAGGTCTCCGGGTAAATTCCTCCTCCGTTCCGATGAACATCCGCCCGACGGCCGTCCGCGGCTTCCTCACCCTGGCCGCGCTGGCCGCGGTCGCCCACGGCGCGCCCGCCACCGCGGAAGACCGCGCCGCGGCGCGCGCCGCGTTCACGGAGGCGCGAAAGCTCTTCGCCTCGGACATCGCGGCTTCGGTCGCCGGTTTGCGCCGCGCCGTCGAACTCGACCCGGATTATTACGAGGCGCACCAGTACCACGTGCTGTACGCGGGCGTCGCCGCCACCCGCACCGGCACCGAGGAGGAGAAAAAGACGGCGGCGGAAAAGACGCGCGGGGAACTGCGGAATTGGTACGAGGGCAAGGCTTCCGCGGAGCCGCGCCGGGCGGCTTATCGCTACGGGTTGGGCAAGCTGTTCATGTATTCCGATCCGGACCGTTCGCGCCGGCTCTTCGAGGAGGCGGTCGCGCTCGATCCCGCCTGCGGTGACGGCTTCGATTCGCTGGCGATCCATGCCGAGATCAGGGGCGAGCTGGATGCGAGCCGCGCGCTATTCCGGCGTGCCGTCGACGCCGATCCCGCCAGCATCACCTTCTGGCGCCATCACGTGGCGTCGCAGCTCGGGATCGGGATGGACTCCGCGCTGGCCGCCGGAATCGAAATGGCGCGACGGTTTCCCGACGACGCGGCGTCGATCATCGGCTACCTCGCCTCCCGGGCTCGCACCGAGGACGAAGCCCTGCGGGTCCACGAGTTGCTCCGGGAACGTTTCCGCAAGGCCTCCGCTCGCTCCCTAACGGGACTCTTTGCGATCCTCCAGCGCCGTGATCCGGCGCGCGCCCTCGCGCTGGCGGAGGACATGCGGAAGGATTTCCCCGAGGTTAAGGATTGGGTGGTGCTCGCGGATTACGCGCGGGCTGTCTCCGGGCTGGAGCCTGCTCTCCGGGAGGGCAGGGGAGCGGAGGCCTTGGCGGCGCTCGAGAAGATCACGCTCCCGCGCTACGGCGCGGACCGCCGCTTCCTCGATCTGGCGCTGGCCCGCGCCCGTAACGCGCTCGGCCGCGGCGAGGAGGCCTATGCGGGTTTGCTTGCGGCCGTGGCCACGCGGCCGACGGACGAAACCCGCGCGGCGCTCGACGAGCAGGGACGTATGCTCGAGAAGACGACCGCGATCGTCGCGGCCGAACTCGCCGCGGATCGGGCACGTCGCGCGCGTCCGGCTGAGGATTTCACGCTGACGAATCTCGCGACCGGGAAGCCGGCTTCCCTGGCGGACTACCGCGGCCGCGTCGTGCTGGTGAACTTCTGGTATCCCCTTTGCGGTCCCTGCCGCGGCGAGTTCCCCTTTCTGCAGGCGGTGCTCGAGAAATATCGCGCGCGGGGCTTCGAGATCCTCGCGATCAACGGCCATGCGCCCGAGGAGCACATGGTTCTGCCGTTGCTGAAGGGCTGGGGGCTCGGCTTCCTGCCGTTGCGCGGCACCGATGAGGTGGTCAAGGCCTACAAGGTCCGCGGTTATCCCATGAACATCCTCGTCGGTCCCGACGGGAAATCTTTCTACGAGCCCCCGCCCGTGAGCACGCTCGCCGCGCAGCGAGAATTGGAGCTGCAGATCGAGGCGCTGCTGCCCGCCCGCGGCTAGTCTTCCTTTCCCATGCGCGTGAAGCGAACCCTCCTCCTCCTGCCTGCGCTCGCTCTGGCGCTTCCCGCCCCGGCCGCGCCCGGCGACGAATTCCGCGGCCGGCTTGATCCGGAAGTGCAGCCGGGCACGCGCTCGCTTTCCGCGGTGGTCCCGGCCTCATCCGAGCTGGTGAAGGCCCTGCCCTCGCCGCCGGCCGCCGGCGCGAAGGTCTGGGCCTTTTCCCGGCCTTTTTCCATCAAGGGCAAGGAATTCCTTTTCGCCATCGTGGCCGCGCCGGACGGCGGGAAAACCCTCTGGCTCGACCGTAATCGCGACGGGCGTTTCGCGGCCGACGAGTCGTTTCCGCTGGGGGAACCCGAGAAGGACGTGGCGATCGATCTGCCTTGGGACAACGGCGTCTACCGCGTGTTTCCGCTGCGCCTCTCTTACGGGGTGAAGGCGCTGCCGCGCCGAACGGCAGCCGGGGAAGGTCCGGCTCCCGCTCCGGTCGCACCCGATCCGACCCACGTCGCCTCCGTCGTCCACAACTTCAACATCGTCTTCTCGGGCTCGGTCGCGATCGACGGACGTTCCCTGAAGCTGATGTTCGCGCCGAAACCGGCCGATACCGCGATCGATCCGCCGAACCAGCGGGTGTCGGCCGACGCCGACTTCAGCGGGCGTTTCGAGGCCGAGAAGGGTGAGGCGGTGAACGGATCCGGCCGTGCGCCGATCTTCCGGGTGGGCGAGCGGTATCTCGCCGTGAGTCGTACCGACGTGGCCACGGGCGAACTCGTGCTGCAGGAACGCACCGCCGCCGATTACACGCGGTTCGACGCGTTGCCGGGCCAGCTTATGCCGGACTTCACGTTTGTGGATTTCCAGGGGCGGGAGCGCCGCCTCTCCGAATTCCGGGGCAAGGTTGTGCTCCTCGATTTCTGGGGCACCTGGTGCGGGCCCTGCATCGAGGAGATGAGGCACCTGGACCCGCTCTACGAGCGGTACGCGCCGCGGGGTTTCGAGGTCATCGGGATGAACATGGAGCGCACCGCGGGCCGGCTGACGGACGCGGAGTACGCGGAGGTCGATCGCAAGGCCTCCGCATTCATCGCCAAGGCCGGCCACAAGTGGATCCAGGCGACCCAGCGCAGCATCGAGCGTTTTGCCCAGGAGGTCATCCAGGTGAATCTCTACCCGACCTGCATCCTGATCGGGCCGGACGGCCGCGTGCTTTCCCGCGACGCGCGCGGCAACAAGCTGGCTGAACTCCTCGGCAAACATTTGCCGCGGAAATCAGGATGAGAAATCCGCCGGGCAGGTCCTTTCTCTCCTCGCTGCGCCCGATCGCCGCGTGGTTTGTTTTGGCTTCGGCGTCATGGGCCGCGGAACGGCCGGTGCGCGTCACCGCCCCCGAGACCGTGGCCGTCGCGGCCGATGGCTCCGCGCGCGTGCGCCTCACCGTGGAGATCGCGGGGCAGTACCACATTTTCGGCACCGTGGCCTCCGTGGGTGGTAACGGCCCGGGGCCCAACCCCACTACGGTCGCGGCGGGCCATGGAGCCCCGTTCATTCTGGCGGGAGTGCTGGATACGTCGCCCGCGCGTAAGCTCTTCGATCCCAACTTCAACACCGACGTCCTCGTGCTTGAGGGCCGGGCTTGGATCGACGTTCCGCTGCGCACTTCCCCCGGTCTGGCGGCCGGCCGCCACCGCGCCTCGCTGGTCGTGGGCTATCAGGCTTGTGACGAGCAGCTCTGTCTGCCGCCCGAGGAGGTTGAGGTGGTCTTCGCGCTCTTGGTTGGTGGCTCCCCCGGGACCGAGGATCCCCGCTGGCGCCGGCTGGAGGAGGCGCTTTCCGCGCGGCCAGCCGGAGCGGAGCGGGAGGTGCGCTGGCTCGAAAGCGCCCAGCTCGCGTGGGAATTACAGCAGGGCTTCCCCGCCGACGCGCGACGCTGGCGAGCATGGGACACGTTGCTGCGCAGCACCCCTCGCTTCCCCGAGGGCTCGGCCGAGCAACGGACCTGGCGCGAGCGGGAGGCCTGGCTCGCTGAAGCCGCGACGAGTGCCGCTGACGCTCCGGATGTCTTACGCGAGCTCTTCGCGGGGAAAAAGGTCAGTGCTCTCGTCCTACCCTACACCAACGGCGATCTCCCTTCCGATTGGGAGGCCCGCCTCTTGCCGCCGATCGAGCGACTCGCGGCCGACTTCCCGGCCGGCTCCGCCGCGTTCGTCTATTTTTCGCGGCTCGTCGGGGCGGTGGAGGCCCGTTTCCCCGAGGCGATGCCCGCGCTGGTGGCTCGGATGGAGGCGAGCCCCAACGCGCGCGTCCGCGAGCTCGGCGCCGCCCGGCGGTCGGTGCTGCGCGCCTTGGAAAAGCCCCTCGATCTTGTCTTCACGGCGCTCGATGGCCGGCGGGTCGACACATCCGTGTGGCGCGGAAAGGTCGTGCTGGTCGACTTCTGGGCGACGTGGTGTGTGCCCTGCATCGAAGCCATGCCGAAGCTCCGCGAGCTGTACGCCCGCTATCACGCGCAAGGCCTCGAGATCGTGAACATCTCGGTCGATCAGGCCGCGGCCCGGCCGGCGCTGGAAAAACTCGTCGCGCGCCTCGAGCTGCCCTGGCCGCAGGCCTTCGACGGCAAGGGTCCGCGCACGGAGTACGCCGTGCGTTACGGCGTGGGGCCGATTCCACACGTGCTGCTCGCGGGGCGCGATGGCATGATCGCCGTCGTGAACCCGCGCGGCGACCGGCTGGAGGCTGAGATCCGGCGTCTCCTTGGTCTCAAGCCATGAAACTGATTTCAACGCTGGCGCTGCTCCTCGCGCTCATCGCACCCGCGCCGGCCGCCGTCGAACGTACGGCCGACTCCGCCTTTGAGTCGCTCCGCGCCCGGCGTCTCGAACGGCCGCCGCCGGGCGACGTCAAGACCGCCTCGGCGTTCCAGATGGCACAGCATGATGAGGTGAGTCGCGCCGCGGAGCGTTTCCTTGATCGTTTCCCCTCCGATCCGCGGCGGTGGGAAGTGGTCGCTTGGGCGGTGAATTCGCCCCGCTCCTCCGACGCGGCCGGCGCCACCACCGATCCGGCGTGGGAACGCCGGCGGGAGTTGCTGCGCGATGAGATCCGGGCGGCGGAGGACGCCCCGGAAGGCCCATGGGTCGCGGTCGCGGAGCGCGCCATTAACCACCTCGCGGGTTTTCGCGGTGAGCCCGTGCGCGATCTGGCGCGGGCGGGCCGGATCGTCGCCCGATTGGCCGAGCGGGTTCCGGGTTCGGATCGCCGGAAATTCGCCGAGCAGACCTACTTCGCCGCGCTGGAGGCGGCGGATCCCGCGGCGGCCGAGGAGCTGCTGCGGCGGCGCGTGTCCGCGCAGGAAAAGAACCAGGCCGTGCGCGACATGGCGGCGGGTCGCCTGCGCGTGATCGAGGCGCGCCGCATGCCGCTTGAGCTGCGCTTCACCGCGGCCGACGGTCGCGAGGTCGATTTGGCGCAGCTCCGCGGCAAGGTCGTCCTCATCGATTTCTGGGCTACCTGGTGCGTGCCCTGTCTGCGGGAAATGCCTTCCGTCCGCGCCGCCTACCGGAAGTACCGGGACCGCGGCTTTGAGATCGTGGGCATCGCGTTCGAGAAGGCGCCCGGCCCGCGCGCATCGCCGATGGAGCGCACCGCCGCCCAGCTTGTGCAGTTCGCGCGCGAGAACGACATGCCTTGGCCGCATCATTACGACGGGAAATACTGGGACAACGAATTCGGCCGGCGCTTCTCGATCCGCGAGCTGCCGACGGCGTTCCTGCTGGGCCGTGATGGCCGCCTCGTGACGACCGACGTCCACGGCGACAAGCTAGAGGCTGCGCTGAGCCGGTTGTTCGGCGCGCCCTGACCCGTTCGGCTTGCTTCCGTGCGCGGCCGGCGCGGAGAGTTTTGGCATGACCGACCCCCTGGTACCCTCCGCTTCCCGTCGTGACTTCCTTCGCGCCGGCGCCGGCGCGGCGACTCTCGCCGCCCTCGCGCCGCGTGCCTTCGCGGCCGAGCCCGACACCACCGCGGACGTGATGCGCGAACTGATCCGCCATAACGACCAGCGCATCCCGGCTTTGCTCGCCAGCCAGGAGCGCCGGCCCGGCCATCGTTGGCTCGGAGGGCAGATCAACGACTTCGGTCTGCACTCCGCGACGGGCACCAAGGCGCTTCTTGTCGCCTACACCTGCGCCCTATGCTCCGAGGGAGGCAAGTACCGGGGCTCGGCGGAGGTGGCGGAGGCGCTGCGGCTGGCGGTCGAGTACCTGAATCGCGTGCAATACGAGGACGGCACCGTCGACTTTTACGCCACGAACTTCCGCTCACCGCCGGACGTCGCCTTCATCGTCGAGAACCTCGGCCCGTGCTACTCGGTGCTGAAGGCCAGCGGCGATCCGAAGCTCTCCGCGATCGCGGATGGCATCGGGCGATTCATCGTCAAGGCGGCGGACGGCCTCGTGACGGGCGGCGTGCACACCCCCAACCATCGCTGGGTGGTCTGCTGCGCGCTCGCGATCGCGAATTCGCTTTTCCCGAACCCTCGCTACGTGGCGCGCATCGACCAGTGGCTGGCCGAGAACATCGATCTCGATCCGGACGGCCAGTACACGGAGAAAAGCACGACGGTCTACTCGCCGATCGTCGACCGCGCCCTGGTGGTCGTCGCGCGGCTGCTCAAGCGGCCCGAGTTGCTCGAACCCGTGCGACGCAACCTCGAGATGACCCTCTATTACGTCCATCCCGACGGCGAGGTGGTCACCGAGGCCTCGCGCCGGCAGGACCGCTACCAGCGCGGCAGCATGGCGCGATATTACTACGCTTACCGTCACCTCGCCATCATCGATGGCAACGGCCGGTTCGCCGCGATGACCCGCCAGATCGAGGGCGGTGCGCCGGCCCAGATCGCCCGCGAGGCCCAGGAACTCCTCCAAGCCCGCCGTTTCGAGGCCGCCCGCACGCTCCTCGAGGCTTCGCTCGAGCTGATCTCCTTCCTGAGCGAGCCGGAATTCCGCCGCCCTTTGCCTGCTTCGGCACCGTTGCCCAAGGATTACTCGCGGCTCTTCTCGTACTCGAGTTTGGCGCGGGTGCGGCGCGGCGACCGCAGCGGCACCGTGCTCGCCGGCAACACCACGCTGTTCTCGTACCGCCACCGTTCCGCCGCGCTTGAGTCGGTGCGGTTCGCCACCGCGTTCTTCGGCAAGGGGCAGTTCACCGGTGACACCATCGAGGCGCGCGAAGGCGGCTACGTGGTCCGCCAATCGCTGGAGGGACCGTATTTCCAGCCGTTGACCAAGGAGCAGATCGCCGACGGTGAGCACACGAAAATGGCCCCGAACGGCACGCTGGCCAACTCCGGCCGCGCCCTGCGCGCCCGCAGCAACATCTCGAAGCTCGAGGCTTCGGTGAACGTCATCGAGAAGGACGGCCGCTTCCGGCTCGAATTCCTCATCGAGGGAACGAACGAGGTGCCGGTCGCGATCGAGCTCGCGTTCCGCCATGGCGGAAAACTGCACGGCGTCGATTCGCTGCCGGGCGTGACCGACGGCTATCTCCTCCGGTCGGGCAAGGGTCGTTACGAGTCGGGCGGCGACGTGATCGAGTTCGGCCCGGGGCGCGTCGAGCACACCTACACCCAGGTGCGCGGGGCGGCGCCGAAATGGGACGGGATGAGCGTCTACCTCACCGGGCTCACCCCCTTCCGCGCCACGCTGGATATCGGTTGAAGCCATGAATGCCCGGCTGCTTCGCCTCGCCGCGGTGTTCGTGCTCGCGCTCGCCGCGCGAGTGGCTGCGGCGGAGCGTCCCGCTGCTCCGAATGTCATCGTCATCCTCGCGGACGACATGGGGATCGGTGACGTGTCGGCGCTTAACCCGCGCAGCCTGTGGAAGACGCCGCACCTCGATCGCCTCGCGGCGGAGGGCATGACGTTCACGGACGCTCATTCGTCCTCAGGCGTATGCACGCCGACCCGTTACACGTTGCTCACCGGCCGCTATTCATGGCGCGGACGCTTGAAGCGGGGCGTGCTCAACGGGTACGGCCCGCCGCTGATCGAGCCGGGCCGGCTCACGTTGCCCGGTTTCCTCCGCGCCCGCGGTTACACGACCGCGATGTTCGGCAAGTGGCACCTCGGGCTCGAATGGGCCAAGTCCGGTTCCGGACCGGAGGACGTCGACTACGCAAAACCGTTCGGTGGCGGGCCGGTGGCGCACGGCTTCGACCGGTTTCTCGGCCTCAGCGCCTCGCTCGACATGCCGCCTTACGTCTGGCTGCGGAACGACCGCGTGACGTCGCCGCCGGCGGGCAGGGTGGGCGACAGCCCGGCTCCGCGACTGTGGCGCGCCGGACCCATCGGGGCTGACTTCCGCATGGAGGACGTGCAGCCGCGGCTGACGCGGGAGACGACAGAATTCATCGCAGCACATGCCGGTTCTCGCGACCGTCGTCCCTTCTTCGTGTACCTGGCCTTGGCCTCGCCGCACACGCCGACGCTGCCAACGGAGGAGTTTTCGTCCATGACACCGACGCCTTACGGAGCCTTCGTCCGTCAGCTCGACGCCGATGTCGGAGCGATCCTGGCCGCGTTGGATAAGCACGGACTCGCGCGGGACACGCTCGTGGTTTTCACCTCTGACAACGGCTACGCTCCCGCGGGCGATATTCCGCGGCACCGCGATCTCGGACACGATTCCAGCGGCGGTTTCCGCGGTTCCAAATCCGACGCCTTCGAGGGTGGGCACCGGGTTCCCTTCATCGCCCGCTGGCCGGGCGTGGTTCCCGCGGGATCCCGTTGCACGGATGTGGTCGGTCACCTCGACCTGTTCGCGACGATGGCGGAGATCCTTGCCGCGCCGCTGCCCGCCAATGCCGCCGAGGACAGTTCCAGCCTGCTCGCCCTGTTGCGCGGGCAGCGCGCGCCGGAGTCACGGCGGCGGAGCCTCGTCCACCATTCCTCGGAAGGGGAGTTCGCGATCCGGGAGGGCGACTGGAAATTGATCCTTTGCCCCGGCTCGGGTGGCTGGAGTCCGCCGACGAAATCGCCCTCCCCGTGGACACAGCCGAAGCCCGATAACTTCGACGGCTTGCCGCCCTTCCAGCTTTACCATCTCGGCAACGACCCGAAGGAGACGACGAATCTCGCCGACCGTCATCCCGAGGTGGTGGCGCGGCTGGGGCGTCTGATGCGCGCTACGATCGAGCGCGGACGCAGCACGCCCGGGCCGGATCAGCCTTATGATAAGGCGGGCTGGCCGCAGACCGCCTGGATGAGTCGTTTCGGGCCCTGAGGCTGCGAACGGTTACGCAGGGTGCCGTGATCGGCGCGCACGGTTGACGAGGCGGTCGGCCACCACTGCATTGCGCGCATGTTCATCATCATAGGTGGCGATGGCCGGGAGTATGGTCCGGCGACGGCGGACCAAGTGCGCGCGTGGATCAATGGCGGCCGCGCCAACCTTGAGACCAGGGCGAAGCTGGCCGGTGAGAACGAGTGGCGCCGTTTGGGCGATTTTCCCGAGTTCGGCGCCCCGGCCGAGCCGCCGACCATCGCGGCGGTGGCGGATGAAGCCGGCGCCGAGGTGCGGCCGGCGGCAGAGGACGCGGGAGTCGGCGCGCGCACCGGCGCTGCGCTGATCAATGCCTTCATCTATTTTTGCAGTCTCCTGCCGGGTGGGCTTTGGCTCAGCCGCAAGCTGCTCGAGTCGAACCCGGAGATCGCTCAGGGCGGATTTCCCAAGCTGGAGGATCTGGACATGACCGGCTTGGCGGAGGGCGTTTTCTGGGTCTACGCCGGGTTGTTCGCCCTGCTGCTGGTGCAGGCGCTGCTCATCCTCTTCCGCGGCCAGAACCTCGGGAAGCTGCTCACCGGCGTGAAGGTGGTGCGGGCCGACGACGATGGGCCGGCGGGCTTCGCGCGCGGCGTCATGCTCCGTTTCGCGCTGCCGGTCTCGATCTTCTTTCTCCTGAACGTCGCCTTTCCGCTCGGCTTCCTGTTCATCGCGCTCGATTACGCGTTCATGTTCCGCGCCGACCGCCGCTGTCTGCACGACCTGATCGCCGGCACGCGCGTCGTGCGGGCTTGAGCGGTCACGCGCTCACACGACGCGGTCCGTCAGCGGTCCGCCGCGGGTGAAGGCCTCGAGGTTGGCGAGGAAGTGGCGCACAAGGGCCTCATTCTGGTCGTGGCGGCCTCCTGCCGTGTGCGGTGTGATGAAGCAGTTCGGCGCCTCCCAGAAGGGATGGTCGGGCGGCAGGGGCTCGTGTTGGAAAACGTCCAGGTACGCCTCGCCCACGCGGCCTGAGCGCAGGGCCTCGAGCAGCGCGTTCTCGTCGACGGTCGCGCCGCGGCCCACGTTATAAAATCGGGTACCGGGGCGCAGGCAGGCGAGGCGACGGGCGTTCACGAAGTTCCGCGTGCCCTCGTTGTCGGGGAGCAGGTTGACCAAATGGTCGGCGCGGCCGAGCGCGGTGCTCAACTGCTCCTCCGGGATGATGCGTACGCCGCGTTCGCTCCGGACCTGCCGGCGCACGGCGAGGATCGTCATCCCGAAGGGCGCCAGCAGCTCGGCCAGCCGCCGGCCGATCGCGCCGAAGCCCAGCAGCAGCACGGTCTGGCCGGTGAGCAGGCGCGACTCGAAACGGCGCTCGTCGTAGTGCCACGAGCGGTCGGTAAGTTGTTCGCGGTGCGAGGGCAGTAGGCGGCGCCCCAGCGCGAGCATCATGGCGAGAACGTGCTGCGCGCAGGAGTCGGCAAAGACCGAGGAGGCGTTGGTGAACACCGCGCCGCGCGCCCGGAAGCCCTCGCGGAACTCGGCGGTGTCGTAGCGCGTGTAGCCGGCCGTGGTGACCTCCACCCAGCGCAGACGCGGGCACGCGAGGCATTGCGCGGCGTCGGGCTGGCCGAACGCCACGTCCGCCTCCGCCAGCAGCGGATCGGGCCGCCCCGCGGCCAGCACGGCGGCAGAGGTCGTCCGGGCCCGCACCAGGCGATGCGGCGCCACGCCCGCCTCCAGCAAGGCGGTCTCGGCGGGCGGGAATTCGGTGTTGGTCCAGATGACGAGGCTCATCGCGTCGAGAAGGGAGACGGCTGCGAGGAGCGCGCTTTCGCCGCCATGGCGCAAGGCGGTTCGCCGCCGGGTTTTTTCTCGCCGCCCGGCGCCGGGAGCCTACTCGTGGAGTCCCCGTTCATTCCTACCATGCCCCGTCCTGTCACCCTGTTCACCGGCCAATGGGCCGACCTCCCCCTCGAGAAGCTCCTGCCCCTCGTCAAGAAGATGGGCTACGATGGCGTCGAACTCGCCTGTTGGGGCGATCACTTCGATCCCGACGCGGCCGCCTCGAGCAAGAAATACGTCCACGACAAGTGGTCATTGCTGAGGGAAAACGGCCTCACGTGCTACGCCGTCTCCAGCCATCTCGTGGGCCAGGCGGTCTGCGATCACATCGACGAGCGTCACAAGACGATCCTCCCCGCCGACGTGTGGGGCGACGGCGATCCCGAGGGCGTGCGCAAGCGCGCGGCCCGCAAATTGGCGCTCACCGCCAAGGCCGCCCGCACGTTCTTCGACGCCAAGCCCGGCCGCGGGTCGAAGGATGATTTCCCCGCCGTCGTCAACGGCTTCACCGGCTCCTCCATCTGGCACTCGATCTACGCGTTCCCGCCGACGTCGCAGGCTTACTGGGACGCCGGCTTCGCCGACTTCGCGCGTCGCTTTGGTCCGATCCTCGAGGCTTTTGAGAAGTCCAACGTCAATTTCGCCCTCGAGGTCCATCCGACCGAAATCGCATTCGACATCGCCAGCGCGCAGCGCGCGGTCGAGGCGGTGAAGGGCCACCGTCGCTTCGGTTTCAACTACGACCCGTCGCACCTCGGCTACCAGGGTGTCGACTACGTGAAGTTCATCCGCACGTTCGGCGACCGCATCTACCACGTGCACATGAAGGACGTTTGGTGGGGTCACGGTGACGGCTCCGTCGGCGTTTTCGGCGGACACACCACGTTCGGCGATCCGCGCCGGCACTGGGATTTCCGCTCGCTTGGCCACGGCGACATCAACTTCGAGGAAATCATCGTCGCCCTCAACGACGTCGGCTACCGCGGACCCCTCTCGGTGGAGTGGGAGGACGGCCGCATGGACCGCTTGCACGGTGCGGCGGAGTCGGCCGCCTTCGTGCGCAAGGCCGATTTCCCCTCCAGCTCGATCGTGTTCGACGCGCAGTTCGATCGTCAGAAATGAGTCGCGGGCGGCGCGGCCCCGGGTCGTCCGCCTGATGTTTTTCGCCGGCGCCGGGCCGCGGGTCCCCGCCGGCGCTTTCTCCTTCCCCCACCCGCAGCCCCGTATCCCCCAGATTCCTCCTTCATGAGCACCAAGATCGCCATCATCGGCGCCGGCGGCATGGCCGCCTATCACGCCAAGGGATTCCGCGAGGCCGGCGCCGAGATCATCGCGCTGGCCGACGTCAACGCCGCCGCCGCTGAGAAAGCCGCCGCGCGCCACGGCATCAGCCGTCATTTCGGCGACGTCGGCGAGATGCTGCGTGCTTTGCCGGAACTCGACGCAGTTTCGATCATCGTGCCGAACAAGTTCCACGCGCCGCTCGCGCTGCAGGCGCTGCAGGCCGGCAAGCACGTGTTCTGCGAGAAGCCGCCCGCGCTTTCCGCCGCGGAGATGACGCGCATGAAGGCGGCGGCCGAGAAGTCCCGCCGTCGTTTGATGTTCAACTTCAACAACCGCGCCCGGCCGGAGAGCTACGCGATGATGGAGTACATCTCGCAGGGTGTAGTCGGCACCATCAACAGCTGCCAGGCGAAGTGGATCCGCCGCACGGGTCTCCCGGGTTTCGGCGGTTGGTTCACGACCAAGGCGCTTTCCGGCGGTGGCCCGCTCATCGACTTGCTCCACATGATCGACCTTGGGCTGTACTTCATGGGTTACCCCGAGCCGGCGCACATCCTCGCCCGTACCTATCGCGACCACATCTCCGACAAGTCGTTCAAGGGACCGTGGGGCATCCCCGACGTGGCCAAGGGCGTCACCGACGTCGAGGCGGCCGCGCACGGCTTCGTCACCTTCAAGTCCGGCCAGTCGATGTCCTTCGCCGTGTCGTGGGCCGAGATGAACCAGCGCGAGGAGGTTTCCGTGGTCTTCCAGGGTTCAAAGGCCGGTGGAATGGTCCGTCGCCTCTTCGGCACCGACGGACTCGACAACACCGCGATCGACGCGTGCGAGCTTTACACCCAGGAGAACGGCCGTCCGGTGAACCGCAGCATCGTGGTACCGACCGACGAAACGATGGGCCGCGTGCGTTCCGCCGCGAATTTCATCCGCGTGCTCGAGGGCTCCGAGAAGCCCCTCAACACCCCCGACCAGGCGCTCGCGCTGATGCGCATCATCGACGGCGCCTACAAGTCCGCCGCCACCGGCAAGCCGGTCGCGCTCTAAGCGCGCCGCCGCCGCGTTTTCCATCCGCAACTTCAACCCGCCTCATTCCATGAAACTCAACCGCAAGCTCCGCATGGGCATGATCGGCGGCGGTCGCGGCGCCTTCATCGGCTCCGTGCACCGCATGGCCGCCCGTCTCGACGGTGAGATCGACCTCGTCGCCGGCTGTTTCTCGGCCGACCCGGAAAAATCCCGGGCGTCCGGCGCCGACCTGTTCCTCGCCCCGGCCCGCGTCTACGGCACCTACCAGGAAATGGTCGCCGGCGAGGCCGCGCTGCCCGCCGACCAGCGCATCGACTTCGTCTCGATCGTCACCCGCAACAACACGCACGCACCGATCGCGCGGGCGTTCATGGAGGCGGGTTTCCACGTCGTGTGCGACAAGCCGCTGTGCTTCTCGTTCAAGGAGGGCCTGCGGCTCCGCGAGGTCGTGCGCCGCACCGGCAAGGTCTTCGCGCTCACCCATAATTACACCGGTTACCCGATGGTGAAGGAAGCCCGCGACTGGGTGCGCAGCGGCAAACTCGGTAAGCTTCTCAAGGTCGTCGTCGAGTACCCGCAGGGCTACGCCATCACCGCGCTCGAGGCCGGCACCATCAGCAAGATCGCCAACTGGCGCATGGATCCGTCGATCTCCGGCGTTTCCAACTGCATGGGCGACATCGGCACCCACGCGCACAACCTCGCCCGCTACATCACCGGCCTCGAGATCGAGGAGATCTGCGCGGAGCTCTCGACGTTCATCCCCGGGCGGCTGCTCGACGACGACGGCAACTGCCTCGTGCGGTTCTCGGGCGGCGTGAAGGGCATCCTCTTTGCCTCCCAGATCTCCAGCGGAGAGGAGAATAACCTCAACATCCGCGTCTTCGGGACCAAGGGCTCCCTGCAGTGGTTCCAGGAGAACCCCAACGAGCTCCTCTTCAAGAAGGCAGACGCCCCGCAGCAGGTCCACCGCCGCGGCAACGGCTACCATAGCGACGCCGCCAAGGGCGCCATCCGCACGCCGTTCGCCCACCCGGAGGGCTTCATCGAGGCCTTCGCCAACATCTACCGCTCGGCCGCGGTCGCCATCGCCGACTCCATCGAGGGCCGCAAGGCCCCGAAGGGTGGCTACGACTTCCCGACGATCGACGACGGCCTCGCCGGAATGGCTTTTATCGAAACTGCCGTGAAGAGCGGCAAGGCCGGCGCCCGTTGGATGAAGTTCCCGAAGATCTGATTTGCTACGGGCTCTTTTCGGCCGCGGGCCGGACGCCAGCGCGTCCCCCGCGGCTTTTTCGCGTCATCAGTCGAACCACTCGTCCGCCGGGTCGAAGGCCGGGATGGCGACGTTCACGATCTTAAACTTCCCCACGAGCCGATGGCGACAGCCGGGCTTGATGAAAATCGACGTCATCGGTCGCGCCGGCACCTTTTCGCCATCCAGCTCGATGAAACCCTGGCCCTCGAGGACGAGGTAGATCTCCGTCATCCGCTTGTGGTAGTGCACCTTCGCATCGATGGAGATGTCCACCAGATGGATCGTCGCCAGCGGGTTGTCGGGCGTGGCGAACCCCCGCCGCGACATCCCGCAAGGGCAGGGAACCGCCGGGACCTCGTCGAGCTGGGTGATGAGGTAGTTCTTCCCGTTGTGATTCCGGCTTCTGTCCTCTTGCCTCATGGGTCGGAGTTGTGGCTTCTCGTGAGGCACTGGGCGATCGATTTCATGGGGCAATGCCCTAAATCCCTCCTTCGCGGAATTCCGGGTTGTCTCAGGCGGAGGCGTTCCTAGGGTGATCTTCCTGCCAACAGGCCCCCGAAGTCGGGGGTAAAATCCAAAGTTAAGGAAAATCCACCCATGAAAAACCCGCAATTCGCCCGCCAGGGTTTCACCCTAGTCGAGATCATGATCGTCGTTGTCATCATCGGCCTGCTGGCCGCGATGGCGATCCCCGCCTTCCAAAAGGTGCGGGTTTCTTCACAGGACAAGGCCATCCTGAATAACGCCCGCCAGCTCGCCGCCGGAGCCGACCAGTACTACCTGGAGAACGGCGTCACGACGGTGGCCAAGTCCAATTTGCTGGGCTCCGACAAGTACGTGAAGGCGCTCAATCTGGTCGCGAGTGAGACCTATCCCGATAACTACACCCAAGGCGTTACCATCACGGTCGAAGGTATCGCCGGGGCGCGGACGGTCACCTACGCGCCTTAATGGGGAAGCGGGGCCGACCTACTTTTAAATTGCCAGTCGGTCCCGCGCTGACAGCGTCCACTCACTGCTCACGGTTGAGCTTTCCGCGTTACTACACAGTCTGCGCAGTCTCTCGAATGAACACCTCAAAATCCGCCCGGCAGGGCTTCACGTTGGTGGAAATCATGATCGTCGTCGTTATCATCGGCCTGCTGGCCGCGATGGCGATTCCCGCGTTCCAGAAGGTGCGGGTTTCCTCGCAGGATAAGGCCATCCTGAACAATGCTCGCCAGCTCGCGGCTGGCGCCGACCAGTATTTTCTGGAGAACGGCGTCACCACGGTCGCCAAGTCGAACCTGCTCGGTTCAGACAAGTACGTGAAGGCCCTCAACACTGTCGCGAGCGAGTCCTACCCGGACAACTACACCCAGGGTGTCACCATCACGGTTGGCGCCATTGCCGGCGCGCGCACGGTGACCTACGCCCCGTAAGGCAAGGTCCTTACTCACCTTATCGCCCGGCCGGAAACGGCCGGGCTTTTTTGTGCCCGGATCCCGCCTCGGACGTTGTCGGAAGGTCGTTCCCCCGTCATGCTTGGCGGCATGATAGGGGCAAACTTCAGGGCCGTGCTGCGCGAACCGCGCCTGCGATGGTTGCTGCTTTCGGCGGTTCTCGCCGTGGCGGCGGGATTCTGGGCGGTACCCGACCGCCACGCGATCACCGTGGTTTCCCGCGCCGGCTATTGGATGGTACTGGCCGGTTTCGCCGGTTGGATCTGGTCGCTGGCGACGATTTTCCGCGGCGACTCCGTCCGGACTCAGGGTTTCCAGCCGGATCGTGTCGGACTGGTCCTGGTCGCGTGCGCCGGCCTCGTTCTGCTCGTGCACGAACGCTTCGGCTTCAAGATCGTGATGGACGAATTGATGCTCCTCGGCACCTCGATGAGCATGCACCTCGATCGGCAGGTGCTCACGCCGCTGAGAGGGAACGACATCCAGGGAGCTTTCGAGATCATCGAGGGCGTGGTCGACAAGCGGCCGCTGTTCTTTCCTTTCCTGCTGTCGATCGTCCATGACGTCTCGGGCTACCGTCCGGAAAACGCCTTCGGCCTCAACGTGGTTCTCACGTTCGCCCTGCTCGGCTTGACGTGGAAGTTGGGGCGGCGGCTCGCTGGCAGGATCGGCGGCACGCTGGGAGTGGTCCTGCTGGCGGGGCTTCCGCTGCTGGGCCAGAACGCTACCGGCGGCGGCTTCGAGCTCCTCAATCTGGTGATGATTCTCATTACCCTCTTGCTGGGGGTGCGTTTCACGGAGCGGAGAAGCGGGGCGTCCCTCGCGGCCTTCGTTTTCTCCGCCGTGCTGCTCGCGCAGGTGCGGTATGAGTCGGTCGTCTTCTTGGTCCCCGTGGCGCTCGTGGTGATCTGGGTCTGGGCGCGCGAAGGCCGGGCCGAGATTCCGTGGCCGGTGGTCGCCGCACCCCTGCTACTGGTGCATGTGCCGCTCCACCAGCGCATCTTCGACCTGCGGGCGTCGGCTTGGGAGCTCTCCAGCCGGCCTGGTTTCACGGAGCCTTTCTCCCTGTCGTACGTCCCCGACAATCTTGCTCACGCCTTGGCCTTCTTTTTCGGCCGCGCGTCCGACCAGCCTAATTCGCCGGTGCTCTCGGTGCTGGGTTGTCTCGCGGTGCCATTCGCTCTGCTCGGCATCGCGCGTTGGCGGCGAGATGCGAAGGCGGTGCCGGCCGCATCCGCCGTCACCGCGGTCTTCGGCCTCGGCTTCCTGCTGCACTTCGCGCTGCTCATGTGCTACTTCTGGGGTAAGTTCGATGACCCGGTGATCCGGCGGCTGAGCTTGCCGGCCCACCTCGGATTCGTACTCGCCATCCTGCTGGTTCTACCGGCGATCACTTCCGTCTTCGGGCGTCGGCTGGTGCTGGCCGCCGCCGCGCTCGGAGTCCTGGTCCGTGGGGTTCCCTCGATGGCGGCCCACGCGTACAGTCAGGAGTACACGCCGGGTCGGGAGACTGCTTGGCGGAGGGAGTTCATGGCGGCGATGCCTCGTCCGGATTACCTGATGATCGACAATGACGCCACGCTCTGGGTCACCCACCGGGTTTCGGCCACACCCACCTCGCTGGCCCCCAAGCGGCGCGTCGACATCGCCTTCCACCTGAGGAACCGGACGTTTTCGGACATCTTTGTCTTCCAGCGTTTCAACGTGAACCCCGACTCCGGTATTCTGACGTTGCGCGAGGGTGATGACCCGGGTTCCGGGTTCGTCCTAGAGCCGGTAGCCGAGCGGCGGTTGCACCCGCTCACTCTTTCCCGGATCAGCCGAGTGCGAGAGATCAAGACGGACGGCGGGATCGTCTCCGCACCGGAAACCGTGCGCGCGGCGACACCGCTGTCGCCTGCGGAGTTGGAAAAGGCGCGCCTGCAATTCCTCGAGACCTACCTGAAGAAGTTGCCCTGACGGGTATGCCGGCCCTGTCGCTCCACCGCGCACCTCCGGATATGTCCGGGATTTCGAGACCTCGCGTGCTCGGACTCCTGCTTTCGGCGGTCGTGTCACTGGCGGCCGGTTTCGTCTTGGTTCCTCCGGGAACCGCGGAGAAGGCGATCGTGGCGGGCGGTTATTTCTACATCCTGGCGGTGGTCCTGCTTTGGTTGGTGCTGGCGGGCCGGGTTCTGGGACGGAGCCTTGAACGTTGGAGAGAAAAGCCCTTTCCACCGCGCACGGTGGTTTTCGCGGGGCTGGCCTGCGCGATTTTTTCCGCCACCTCGGATGACCTGGCGCCCAAGGTGCTCTTCGACGAGCACGTGGTGCAGGGGACCGCCTGGCACCTGCATGCGACCAAGGAGGTCGGCACCCCGGTGCGGGCCTACGATGTCGCGGGAAGCTGGACCGCGATTGATGTCTACCTCGACAAGCGGCCATACCTTCTCCCGTTCCTCATCTCCCTCGCCCACGACCTCACGGGTTACCGCCCGCTGAATGCGTTTGCCCTCAACGTTCTTTTGGCGGCGGCCTGCCTCGGATTGGCGGGCTGGATCGCGGGACACCTGACCGGTTCGCGCGGCGCGTCGGTGCTGGTCATGGTGCTGCTCGCGTCGACCCCGTTGTTCGGTCAAAATGCGACCGGTTCCGGTTTGGAGATGCTGAACCTGGCGCTCATCGCCGCCCTCGCGGTTGCTGGAATCCTTTATCTCGACGTTCCGGAAGACCCCGATCGGCTGTCTCTGCTGGCGGTCACGACCGTGTTGCTGGCGCAAAGCCGCTATGAGTCCATCCTGTTCTCGGCCGCCGCCGCGGGCATCATTGTGACGGGCTGGTGGCGGGCGCGCCGGGTCGTGATGCCGTGGCCTTTGCTGGCGACGCCGCTGTTGCTGATCCCGTGGGCGTGGCACACCCGGATTGTGGACGCGCGCCCGCAACTCTGGGAGCTGCGCGAGGGTGAATCCGCTCGTTTCAGTTGGCGTTACGTCTCCGGCAATCTCGAGGGCGCGTGGGAGTTTTTCCGGTCGGTGTCGCCCGATCAGTCGGGTTCGCTTGCGCTCGTCCTGCTCGGGATGGCGGGCGCGTTCGCGCTGGTGGCGCGTATCCTGCGACGTTCGCCGGCGCCTCTGCCCGCCGGGGCGGTGGCGGTCGGCTGGGTGGGTCTGGGCGTGGCGACCCACTTCGTCGTGGTGCAGTTTTATTATTGGGCGAGGTTCGACGAGCCCGTCACTGCTCGTTTCGCCCTGCCGACATTACTGATGCTCGCCTTGCTCGCCGGGGTCCTTGTGCGGCTGGTACCGCTCCCGCGCCCGATCGTACTGAGGGCCGCCTTCGCCGGCTGGTTGATCTGGATGGTGGCGAGCGGGGTGCCCGCTTTCGCGCAGCGTCTCTACACGGAACGCAACCTCGTCCGTCACGAGGTCGAATGGGAAGTGGCACAGGCTCGCGCCCGGCGCGGCCCCGTCCTGGTCATCACCTCCAAGGCCACCCTGCCTTTCGTGCTGGAGCGAATCCCGGCGGTTAATCTTTCCGTCGCCCGGCTACGCGGGCCCGAGCTGGCCTGGCATCTGGAGCGCGGCACCTTCCGCGAGGTGCTGGTCACCCAGGTTGTTCGGCCGACCTCGGCCGAGGGCGACGCGGCGGTTGATCCTGCGGACGCTCTGCCGGAAGGCTTCCGGCTGGAGCCGATCGAACGGAAGCGGTTCGGTGCTCGCTGGGTGCGCCTCAGCCGCCTGATGGCGGTGGAGCCGGCGGCCTCGGCGCCGCGGCCGGCGGATTGACGGGCCGACCTGCCGCGGCCGCCTCCAGGGCCTGCTGCCAGTCAAGGATGGTTCCGCCAGTGGTCGCCGCGATCTCCGACCCCTCAAGCCGGAAAACGAGGATGGAGTAGCCGATTATCGCGACCGGTCGTTTGAGGCGGAGGTAGTGGCAAAGACGCGCGAAACGAAGGCTCTCAAATGTCGTCCAGCCGGCCCGCCATTTTTCCCGCGGTGCTTTGGTCAGGAGTTCCTCGCGGCGCGCGGGTTCGTCCTGAAACGCAATGAAGTCGACCTCAAGCTCCCGCAGGCGCTGGAACTCCGCCTCGAACTCCGCCGTCCAGGGTCCGCGGTGGCGGCTGTAGACCTGCTGCAGCATGGTCGCGCTGACGGCGTAGAGGCCCGGCTCCAGCGCGTGCCAGCGGCGCGCCGCACCGACTTCCGGCAGCGCGGGCAGGGCCGTGGCGCGGATCCCCTCGTGGACCGGGTCGCCGGTGCCGAAATAAGAGAGAAATACGCTTTCGTCCCGGGCGTTCGCGGAAAGCCACGCGCGAAGCCCCGGCAGGTCCTGGCCCCAGTCGAGCGAGCTATCGACCAGGTGACGCCAGCCGTTTTCCGGTCCGCCCACGATCTGGTTGAAATACGCGAGGTAATGCGGGCGTGCGCGCCAGGATTCCGCGGCATGCCAGACGAGGAGCGCTGCGACGACTGCCCATGCCCCGCGGCCGGCGGCGCGGACCGCGGGGGCTAGTGCGCCAGTGGCGATGAACAACACCGGATAGATCGGCAGCAGGTGCCGGTGGCCGATGTTAAGATTCGAGGCCAAAGAGGCGGCGACGTAGACGCCGAACAGAACGGCCAGCGGGGCGGTTTTCCACGCCCACTTCCGCCACCAATCCATCTTGGCGTTGGCCGCCCGCCGCACTGCTGTAAAACCGGTCATCGCTAGGAGCACCAGCAAGGGCAGCGTGGTCTTGATCACGAATGCCCAGGGGAAGAATGACACCCAGCCGGTGACGCTATACTCGCCGCTCATGAAGGCACCGCGGGCGCGCGCGAATTGCAGGACAAAAGCCAGGCCGTGCAGCCAGGCCTCGGGCAGCACGCGCCAATCCCGCAGCGACACCAGGAGGTCCGCCTTCCAGCCGAGCGCGATCAGCAGCGAGTTCCAATCGTGGCTGAAGTGCGCGCCGGCATTATCTCCTGCGAACGCGGAGAAACGGAACCCGTATGCGGCCCAGATCACGATCCAGACCGCGGCGGCATGGCCGAGAGCCGTAACGGCGAGACGCCGCCATGCCGCGCGCCCTCGTCCGCTTCCCATTTGGCCGATCACCCAAAAAACTCCGAGCAGGCCGAGCATGGGCACGAGCAGCACCGCCGAAAATTTCGCGATGAAGGCGAGTCCGCATACGGCGGCGCTGACCAGCGCGCCGGTCGGCCCGGGTTCGCGCAGATGCCGCCACCACGCGCCCACGGCCGCCAGGAAAAGCAGCGTCATCGTCATGTCCGAGGTCGCCAGCGGTCCGTGGGCGAGAAAGGTCGGGCAGAAAACGAGCAAAACGAGGGAAAGGATTCCGCCCGTCGTTCCGAAAAGAGCCCGGGACCACGCAAAGACCAGCAACCCCGTCGCCGCGCTGACGATGGACATTACGGCCCTGGCCTGAAACAGGCGTTCCTCCACGGGCAATCCGGAGTGATAGAAGAACGCGTGGCCGTAACGCCAGACATCGGCCCCTTTCCAATCGGTGCGATCCACGGCCGGCAGCGGATCTCCGGCCAGCGCGTGCGGCAGCCCGGCAAGGCGTTGGGGAAGATTGCCGTTTTCCGGCTGCAGGCGGAAATCGCCGCGGGTGTTGTAGGCGTGCCCCGCCGTGAGATGGGCGATCTCGTCGGAGGTCATGCTCTTTTCCGCCGTCGCCGTCACGGCGAGTACCGCGTGGAGGAGGGCCAGCCCGCAGGCGAGCGCGACCAGCAGCGCCTCGCCCGGTTTCCGGAAGGATAGAGTCACGATACGACGCTGTTGGCCGGAGTGGCGTTAAACAACCCGTTCCTCCGCTCGGCCCGGTCCGGCGGGCCGCAGGACCGGCCACAGGCTGGCGACCGGAAGCGCCACGGTGAGCCACACCAACGGCTGGGTCGCGATGAGCCAGAGCTTTTCCCCGGCGGCGACGTCCGCGGGTGGTCGTGGTCCGAGCGTGGCGTTGAGCGCGAGGCAATAGAGCCCGTCCATCCAGAGCAACGCGAGGAGCAGTCCGAGGGAGATCCGTCCACGCGGGCCCGCAGCCGGTGAAGCAAGGTGGGGAATGAGCAGGAGCGAGAAAATCAGGCGATAGGCGTAGTTGCCGGTGACCAGAAAGCATCCGGCGAGCAGCGCCACCCCGGCGACGTAGGCGAACTGTGCGGGGCCGGCGCCACGGGATTCGGGCGGCCGAGGCGCCCAGCCCAGATGCGCGAGGGCCGCCGCGAGTCCCGCCAGCACCAGCGCGGCCGCTGCCCGGCCAGCCATCCCGTCGAGTCCAAGCAACTCCAGTACGACGTTGGATCCAAAGGTGTGCAGTCCTTGCGGGGCTGGCATCGTGCCGATCGCGAGTTCGAGGCTGGCGGTCGCGAGTGTCGCCGCGGCTGCGAAACCGGAGATGACGGTGAGCCGCCAGCCCCGGGCCGAGGGACTCCGCAGCAGAAACGCCGCCGCCGCCGCGAGCGGATAGAACTTCAACCCCGTGGCGAACGCGACCGCCCCGGCGAAGGACGCGTTCCGGGGCGCCGTGTCCCGAACCATCAGGATCAAGCCGGTCGCGAGCAGCGCGAAAACAACCAGGTCGTTGTTGGCGCGGTTCACGGCGAGCAGAACCGGCGGGGACAGCAGGGCGGCCGCGGTGATCACCGCGACCGCGATCGTCGCCGGCCTCAGCAGGAGCAGGGCGGAGCCGAGAAAAGCGGCCACCCAGAGCGAGCCCAGGAGGAAATTATCCTCCCGCGTGAGTCCCGTCGCCGCCAGGCCCAGCCACCATCCGGAATAACAATGCGGGCGGCCGTAGGCATCCAGCGGGTTGGGCAACCACGGGTCCGCCCCCGCGCGCACCGCGTCGGAAGCCGCGAGGATCGCCGCCGAGTCGATGAACCAGCGTCCGTCGGTGTTGAGGCCCAGCAGGGGCAGCACCCGGGGGAAATTCGCCACGGAGAGGTACCCCGCGGCGACGGTTACGAGCAGGAGCCAGCCCGGGTATGGGTGGGAGAGTCCTCGCGGCGTGGCGGGCGGCTCATTCATCGGGCTTCACCGCGAGCGTCCGCGCCAGCCTCCGGGTTGGCAAGGCGCTGGCTTGGGTTCGACATCCCCCCAGCGGCGCCGCAGGGTCCGCGCCGGTTCGTGAATTCCGCCGAATACGACAATCTCGCCGCGCTCGAGCGCGACCACTGGTACTACTCCGGGAAGCGCCGCCTCGTGCGCGCGTGGATCGAGCGCCTGCGCCCTCCGGCCGCCGGTGACGTGCTGCTCGACTGCGGCGCGGGGACCGGGTTGTTCGCCGCCGAGATGGAGTCCCGCTGCCGCGTGCTGGTGCTCGACGACCACGAGGAGTCACTGCGGATGCTGCGCGCGAGATTCCAGCCCGGCCAGGTGCTGGTGCCGTCCGGTGGAAATGTGCCCGTCCCCGATGCGTCCCTGGATTACCTGACGGCGCTCGACGTGCTCGAGCACATCCCCGATGACGCCGCGGCGGTGCGCGGCTTCGCGCGGCTCCTCCGTCCGGGCGGGCTCGCGGTCGTGACGGTGCCCGCGGGTATGGCCTTATGGAGCGATTGGGACGTGGCGCTGCACCACCAGCGGCGCTACTCGCGGCGGGAGCTTTGCGCCCTCTTCGGGCCGGGGGATTGGGAAATTCTCCATGAGAATTACACCAATGTCGTCGCGTACCCGGCCGTGTGGCTGCTGCGGCGTTGGCGCGCAATGCGTGGGGCTCACCGGCTCGACGGACAACGCGCCGAGGACCGGCTGCCGCCGCGTTGGCTCAACACCGTGTTGCGTGCGGTGTTCGTCGGTCTCGGGCGCAGCCGAATCCCGTTTCCTTTCGGGGTGAGCTTACTGCTCGTCGCGCGGCGGCGAGGCTGAGCGGTTTCAGGGCGCGAAGCGTGCGAGCGCTTCCTCGCCGCCATCCCCGTTTCGCAGCAGCAATGATGTCTCCCGCGGGAGGCGCGATGGATCAGGAGTGCTGAAGTAGAGCAATAGCAGCGCGGGACCGTCGATCGTGATCGGCCAGCTTGCGGGAGCGGCCGGTCCCGTCGGATCCCCGCGCGGCGAAAGCGGGGTGATCTCCAGGCGGGTGTTTTGGCTGTTCAGCCGGACCGAAGCGGGATGCCCCGGGGCAAGGTCGATCGCCACCACGGGCTCTTTCGTCGGCAGCAGCAGCGGAAGCCGGATCAGGTGCCTTTCGCCATCCCCCGCGGCCTCCGCGCGGGAAAGCAACTCGGCGAGCAGAAAGGGCCGGATGCTCCGGCCGCGCCGGATGCGGAACTCCAGATCGGCGACCTGGAAGGCGGGCTCGAACTCACGGGCGATGAATTCGTGCAGTGGTCCCGCGGGCGCAAACCCGCGGTCGCGGAGGAATTTCATGTGCAGCTGGTCCGCGACCACCACGGCGCGGGGGCTGGCCGCGAGACGAAGCATGATCTCCCGCTGGCGGTCCTCGCCGAGCAGCGAGAACCAATGGGTGACGTTGGCCGCGGTCGGAGAGGGCGCTCCGCTCCAGAGGTTGAAGCTGAACATCCCGGGTTCGGAGAAGAGCACGTCGGCGTGGGCGGTGGCGTTAAGGGTAAGTACGCGCAGCAGCGCGGCGGAATCGACCGGCTGCCGCAGCGGGCCGGTGCCCGGCAGCCCGAGGCTGACGCCGTCCGAACGGCGAAGAGACTCTTGTCCCAGGTTCCAGCCGGCCCCCAACGCGCCGGCAACCGCCCCCAGCGCCAGCGTTCCGGCGGCGAGGCCTCCCGCGCGCGGCGCGAACCGCGGGCTCCGGTTCGCGCGGAGCCATTGGCCGGCCTCCCAAGAGCCGATCGCCGCCAGCGGTATTATGAGCACACAGCCCCAGGCAACCTGGCTTCCTGCCACGGGATAGGCATGGAGGCACTGGCCCAGCAGCAGGAGCAGAACCCAGGTCCGGGCCCGGTCCGCGTTCGACCCGGCCTCCCCGAGGCGCCAGGCCAGCGGCCAAAGCGCCGGTAGCGTCAGAGTGTAGAGACTGAACGAGACCAGCAGCGGCGGAGGCCGGACGAGGCAAACGACTACGCCGACGGTCAAGGCGATCCGCAGGGCCGCCACAACCAGACCCGTTTCGGCGGGGTAGCGCCGACGCAACGCGAGCGCCGACACCCACGAGGCGAACGACGCGGCCGTGTACCAGGGCATGCCCGGCGGCCAGGAGACCGGATGCGAGAACTTCACCGCATTCCGGAGCGGACCGAACAGGATGCCGTCGAAAAGGTCCGGAAGGCCAGTACCCCGGGCGAAGGGAACGGAGAGTATGACCGCCCCCACGAGGGCGCCCGATAAAAGGGCGGGTATCGCCGGACGCGCGGTCAGATCCCCGGGCCCCTGCCAGGCGGCGGTCGCGACGACCGCGACCGCCGCGGCGCTCCACGTCAAGGCGAGCGTCAGCACCCACGGCTCCCCGAGTTTGCCCCGCATCAGCAGGAGCGGTAGGAGGACGCAGCCGACGAGCACCGCCGCGATGGATATCCGGCGAAGGGGTCCGGCGCGGAGGTGCAGCGAGTACCAAGCGACGGCTGCGAACGCGGCGAAGACGCCGACATTGATCTTGGTTAGAAGTAGCGCCGCGGTGACCGCCCCGATCAACGCCGCCCATGCCGCCGTATGTCCGCGGTGAAGCAGGAACCAGCCACCGGCGGCCGCGGCCGCCCCGAGAGCCACGATCAATCCCCCTGGGTGGCTTGGTTCACTGGTCATGACGAAGAGACAGGAAAAGGTCCCAGCCAGCGTGAGAATCCCTGCCGAAGCGCTGCGTGTCGCCCGGCCGGCGAGCGCCGTCAGGGCGAGTGCCACCAGCACCCAGATGCAAAGAGTGACGACCCTTCCGCCGGCGTGGTTGAGGGGGACCCCTACGAGTTGAAGGATCCAATGGACCACGAAGGGGAACGGCCCGTACTGGCTAAAGATCTCCCGGTACAGGGCTCCGCCCTCCGCGAAGTTCCGGTAGGAGATCAGCACGTAGCCCTCGTCGTCGTAGAACATGAACACCGCGAACATCGCCCGGGCGGCCAAGGCGACGAGGGCCGCAGTGAAACCCGCGGTGAGGAGCGTGACCAGCCATCGCGGCCGGGCGGAGACCGCGCGGTTCACGACCCGGAGGCGGCGCGGCCCTCGCCAGCGGGCGGCGCCGACTTCAGGATGTAGTTCGGCCGGCGCTTCACTTCATCGTAGATGCGACCGAGGTACTCGCCTAGGATGCCGATCCCGATCAGCTGCACCCCGCCCAAGAATGTGATCAGCGCGGCCAGCGTCGTGAAACCGGTCGGGCTGCGCTCGAAGTCGAGCAGGCGCCACAGCACGAAGAAGAGCCCGGCCGCGAAGCCGAGGCACGCCACCAGCATTCCCGCATAGGTGACCAGCCGCAGGGGCAGGTGGGAGAAGCTGAAGACGCCGTCGAGCCCGTACCGCACGAGTCGCCGCAGCGTCTGCTGCGGTCTGCCGGCGGCCCGTTCCTGGCGGTCATAAGGCACATCGGCGGTCGGAAATCCGATCCACGAGCGCAGCCCCGGGAAAAACCGATGGTGCTCCGGCAGAGCGTTGAATGCCGCCACCGCGGCCGGGCCGAGCAACCCGAATGTGCCGGTGTTGGGCTCGACGGGGTGGTCGGACAACGCACCAAACACGCGGTGAAACAGATCGAATCCGACGCGCCTCAGCCCTCGGTCCGCCCGCGACCGACGCACGGCACGCACCACCTGGGCACCCCGCAGCCATGCCGCCACGAGATCCGGGATCAGTTCCGGCGGATCCTGGAGATCCGCGTCCATCGTCACCACCGCCTCCCCCTCGCGGGCGCGGGCGAGGCCCGCGGAAAGCGCGCTCTGGAAGCCGAAGTTGCGGGAAAGCTCCACCAGCTCGAAGCGCGCGTCGCGCTTCGTCTGCGCGCGGACCAGCTCCGCCGTGCGGTCGCGGCTGCCGTCATCCACCAGCACGGCCCGCCAGATACAGTGACGCCCTGCGTCTAAGACCGCCGACAGCCTTCGCAGCAGCTCCGGCAACACCGCCTCCTCGTTGAACACCGGAATGACCAAGGTCACCCGGGGTCTGGTGGCGTGGTCGCTCATGCGGCGCTCAGCGCAGGAAGTTGTACTTGAAGATCGCCCAGAGCGCGCGGAAGCCGTCGCGCCAGCCGATCTTCTTCCCCTCTGCGTAGGTGCGGCCGTAGTAGCTGATCCCGACCTCGTAGATCACCACGTCGAGCTTGGCTACCTTGGCCGTGATCTCCGGCTCGAAGCCGAAACGGTTCTCCTCGATGTTGATCCGCTGGATCACCTCGCGGCGGAACACCTTGTAGCAGGTCTCCATGTCCGTGAGGTTCAGGTTGGTGGCCATGTTCGAGAGCAGCGTCAGGAACTTGTTGCCCACCATGTGCCAGAAATAGACGACGCGGTGCGGCTGGCCGCCTTGGAATCGCGAACCGAAAACCACATCCGCCTTGCCGTCCGCGATCGGCTTGAGGAGCGCCGGGTACTCGTTCGGGTCGTACTCCAGGTCGGCGTCCTGCACGATGACCAAGTCCCCGGTCGCCGCGCGGAAACCCGTGCGTAGCGCGGCCCCTTTTCCTTGGTTCACCTCGTGGTAGATGACCTTGTCCACCAGCGGTGCGATCTGCGTGCGGAGCAGGTCGCGCGTGCCGTCGCGCGAACAATCGTCGACGATGATGATCTCCTTCTCCGCCACGGGCGCGGCGCGCACGCGGTCGACGATCGTGCGGATCGTCTTCGCCTCGTTGTAGCACGGAATCACGATGGAGAGCTTCATGGCGCCGGCGCGAACGTAGCCGGCACCGGGGGAGGGGAAAGCCAATATTCCGGCGCGGGCGCCGCACTTGACGCTCTCCTCCGCGGGCGGAGGATGCGCGCATGCCTGACGCTCCCGAGGTTTCCCGCCGCCCGACGGCCCTGCTGCTCGCCGGGGCGGGAGTGGTGGCGTTGGTAGCGGGTCTCGTGGTCTGGAGGATCGGACCGCACGCCGCGCTGGAGGAAGGTCGCCGGCTGTGGGGTATCGCGTTCGACGCCTGCGCGGGCGCCGGCCCGGGGGTCTTCTTCGGCGCCATGGCCGTGATGCCCTGCTTCGGTGTACCCATGTCGCCTTTCGCGCTTTCGGCCGGACCGTTGTTTTCGGCGCGCCTCGGCACAGCCGCGGTGCTGGGCGCCGGGATCGCCGCGATCACCTTCAACCTGATCGTCACTTATTGGCTGGCCCGCCGCTGGCTGCGGCCCTCGCTCTCGCGGTTGGTGGAAAAGCTCGGGCACCGGCTGCCCGAAGTGGAGCGGGGTGACGCGACGGACCTCATCGTGTTGTTGCGCGTCACGCCGGGCATCCCGTTCTTCGTGCAGAACTACCTGCTCGGCCTCGCCGAGGCCCCGTTCGGACGCTACCTCGTGATCTCCTGTGGCGTGCAGTGGTCGTTCAATGTCGCCTTCATGCTGTTCGGTGACGCCCTGAGCCAGGGCCGCGGACGGCTGGCGTTTTTCGCGATCGGGCTGGTGGCCGCGCTCGCAACCGGCGCCCACCTGCTACGGCGCCATCTGGCGCGCCGGAAGGACTCCGCATGAAGCTCGCGGAAAGCGGCCCGGAGGAGGCCCGGCCGGAGAGTGTCACGGAATTCACGCGGCGCGTGAAGGAGCTGCTCGAGGGCGGCATCGGGTCCGTCTGGGTGCGCGGCGAGATCTCGAACCTGCGGGTGCAGGCGAGCGGGCACGCGTACTTCTCGCTCAAGGATTCCGGGGCGCAGCTGAAGGCGGTGCTTTTCCGCGGCAACGCGGCGCGGCAGACCGTGCGTCTGCGCGACGGGTTGCAGGTCGTCGTTTTCGGCGAGGCGAGCGTCTACGAGGCGCGCGGCGAGTACCAGTTGATCGTGCGCGTCGTGATCGATGACGGCGTGGGCCGGCTCCAGCGTGAATTCGAGGCGCTGAAGGCGCGGCTGGCGGCGGAGGGGCTTTTCGAGGCGGAGCGCAAGAAGCCGCTGCCGGCGATGCCGCAAGTGGTCGGTTTCGTCACATCGCCGACCGGCGCCGCCGTGCAGGATTTCCTCCGCATCCTCACCCGCCGCGGCTGGCGCGGCCGCGTCGTGGTGCTGCCCGCCAAGGTCCAGGGCGAGGGTGCCGCCGCGGAGATCGCCGCCATGATCGGGCTCGCCGAACAGAGCGGCCTGTTCGACCTGCTCGTGATCGGCCGCGGGGGAGGCAGCCTCGAGGATCTGTGGGCTTTCAACGAGGAGCCGCTGGTCCGCGCCGTGGCGGCCTGCCGCATCCCCACCATCTCGGCCGTCGGCCACGAGATCGACTTCACCTTGTGCGACTTCGCCGCGGACCGCCGCGCCGAGACGCCCAGCGCCGCGGCGGAGCTCATCACCAGCGAGTTCGTGGGCGCGCTGGAACGCGCCGGCCGGGCAGCTGACGGCATGACCGCCGCCGTTGAGACCGCCCTCGAGCGGGCGCAGGCCCGCGTCGACCACGCGCGTTCCCGGCTGCGCTTGCTCACGCCGTCCGCCCAGGTCGAGCGGGGTTTTCAGCGGGTCGACGATCTTGCCGGCCGTCTCGGCGCCGCGCTGCGCCACGCGTCCCTCACGCGGAGGCGCGAACTCGACGCCGCCCGCTCCCGCCTCGCGCTCGCGTCCCCGGAAAATCGCGTGCAGCTGGCCTCGCACCAATTGCTCGCGCTCTGGAAACGGCTTCAGGCCGCCAGTCCCGTTTCCGTGCTCAACCGCGGCTTCGTCATCCTGCGCGATGAAAAGGGAGTTCCGGTGACGCGCCGCTCCGCCGTGCGTCCGGCGCAGGCGTTGGCGGCGCAATTCGCCGACGGCGCGGTACCTCTGCGGGTCGAGCCCGCCTCCGGCTCAACTTCCCGCCCCGGCTAGCGCCGCGCGGGCGCGAGCCTTGGCGGATTCGTCGTGCTTCTCGCGCGACGGCATGGCGAGCCCCCGGGAGAACGCCGTGCGGGCGTCCGCCTCCCGCCCCGCCGCCCGGTAGGCGAAGCCCAGCTCGAGGTGGTGTTTCAGCTGCCCCGGATCCAGTTCGGCGGCGCGTTCAAGGTGGCGAATCGCCTCCGCGTTCGAGGCGCCCGGCAGGCCGCCGTAGAAGAGCTTCACGAACCAGCGCGCCGTCGTCCCCAGCTCCGCCACCTCGTGATGCCAGCGGCCCATGATGTGGTGCGCCCACGCGTATCCGGGATCAAGGGCCAGCGCCCGCTCCGCCTCCGCATGCATTGCGCGTGAAAGTCTCACCTTGTCCCGCGTGCCGCTGAAGACCGCTAACTTCCCGACGCAGATCGCGACCGAGAGCACGCACTCCGCGTCGTTGGGCGCCAACGCGGCCGCCCGTCGGGCGTAGCCGAGCGCCCGCTCGATCGAAGCCCGCTTCTCCGTCTCCGTCGCGAGTTCGTTGATCAGGTCCGAATGCTGCCGCGCCAGGCGTTGCAGGATCCGTGGATCTTCGGGTCGGAGGCGGTCGGCTTCCTCCAGCAGCGCCAGGGCCTTCCTTGTGTCCAGCGTCTCCTCGGCTTGCCGGGCCGCGCGGACGAGCTCATCCGCTTCCGCGACCACGGCGCCGCCGGCGACTGCCGCAGTAGCAAGGATCAGAACGAGCAGGCTCAGGGTCGGCATTGGCGGGAAAGGGTGCGCGGGGTTGGTCCAGGCGCAAACGCCGCGCGCCGGTTGATCGGACCGACTTTCTTCACGAAACACGTGCGATGTAGCCGAGGGTGCCACCCTCGAATCGTCAGAAACTCCTTCCGCCAACTCCCCCTCATTCCCTTTCGCTTTCCCTCGTCCCTCCCAGCGCCGCGCAGCCGCGCCGGGTCCGTTCGTGTCCATTCGTGGTCCTCCCACGCGCAGCGCTTACGCGGCGCATCTCGCTCGCCCGCGTCATCCGTGTGAATCCGCGTCCATCCGTGGTTGCACCCGATTGGTTTGGCCCGAACGCGCCCTTGTCAGCGCGGGGCTAATCTGCGCGACTCGCCTGTTAAAGTTCGTCCGCCCAGCCATGAGCGCCATCAACCGCTTCCTGCTCGAGAATAACCTGCGCATCACGACCAACCCGTGCGTGAGCCCCGACTTCTGCCTCGATTGGCCGGCGCTGCGCGCCGCGCTACTTGCCGGGGAACAGTTACGGATGTACCCGCGGAGCGTTTTTCGCACGAAGGCGGGGGCGTGGACCCTCGTGGAGAACGCCCAGGGCGATTGCGCGTGGCGGCTCGAGGGGCGCACCGATGCTCTGGCGGACGGCGTTGATCTTCCGGGTGGAGGCCAGGCGTTTCCCGCGACGTTCGCGAACCTGCTTCGGCTGAAGAACCTCGTGCAGGAGCATGATCCGGCGAGCACGATCTTCCCTACGGCCGCCGGTCGCCTTGGAGAGAGCACGCTCGGCGTGGGCGCGCGTTTCACGACGCTGCACTGGCCGGCGGTCGACTGGGCGATGAGCGCCCTCGGTCTCGGCGTGACCGCCAACCAGAACTCAATCCCGCGCGAACTGGTCTATGACACCGATGTGATGCTGGCGGGCCGGCTCGACTCGGTGCCTTTCCCCTTCATCGGCACCAACGTCCCCGAGGGTCACCAAGGCCAGAGCGTCGAGGGCATGAGCCACGGCTGCGTGCTGGCCAAGCTGCGGAACGGCTTCCACCGCCGCGGGATCGCGTGGAGTTTCAACGCCGACCATCAGCCGATCGGCGGCAAGTTCGACGGCCGCGAGGACGCGCTCGTCACGGGCTGCGTGCTCGCGAGTTACATCACCTTTGATCTCTCGCCCGAGCTGGCGCAGACGAAGGCGCCCGCGGATCCCGCGACGTGGGTGGCGGCCCAGGTGCCCGCCGGGCTCGTTGCCCAGGTGCGCGCGCGCGTCGCCGCCCCCGGTCTCGCGCTCGACGAGGCCGCGTTCACCCGCCTCCTGGCGAGCGTCTGGCCGGCGCTGGAGAAAATGAAGCGTCGCGACGACAAGTACGCTGCCGCCCGCGCGCGGTTGTTCACGACGGAGGCCGGCCGCGCCTACCTGCGCGAACTCTCCATCGACGAGCTGCCGGGTCTCACCACGCCGGAGACGACCGCCGTCATGCTGGCCCTCTGCGAGGCGCTGGGGATGCGCATTCATTTCGTCGCCCCGGCCTTCGGCTTCCAGAAGAACATGCCGTACCCCGACGACCACGGGCTGCGCGCGCTGATCGAGCGCCAGTGGGCCGTGTGCCGCCGGTTTGGCGCGAGCATCGGCTTCCACTCCGGCTCGGGAAAATCCGCTGCGAATTACCGCGTGATGGGCGAGGTGACCGGCGGGCGGCTCGAGATCAAGACGAGCGGCCGCTACACCTACGAGATGGGCCGCGCGCTCTTCGCTTCGGGCGATGCCGGCGACCAGGCCTTGTGGCGCGATTGGTACCGTTTCACGCTGGAGCTCGCGCTCGCGGGCGCGTTCAGCGCCGACGCCACGGAGCAAAAGATGGCGCGGGTGTTCATCACCGACGCCCTCGCCAAGGCCGGCCGCGGCGTCGAGGTCTTCGCCAACCCCACGGTCACGCGCGCCGCGCTCGAGTCGTTGCCGCCGAGCCCGGAGCGCATGTTCTGGTTCGAGTATAATTTCCTTTTCGTCCTCGCCGGCGGCGGCCGCGCCGAGAAGGCCGCGCTCGGCGATCACACGCCGGCCGGTTACCGCCAGCGCGCCCGTTTCTACGCGATCAGCGCCGAGGGCCGGCTCAATTACGCGCGCAACGTCGCGGCCTACCTCATCTTCCTCGCCGAGAACACCGGCCTGGCGTCCGCCGCCACCTGCGCCACGGCTCGCGTGCGCCTCGAGCGCCACGCGACTCTCGAGGCCCTGCTCGACGACATCGCGGCCTGACGATTCTCCGCCACCACCCGTTTTCACCTTTCAACGCCCTCCGCTCCATGCCCTCCCGGCCCTTCATCCACGACAACTTCCTCCTCGGCAACCGCCAGGCGTGCGAGCTCTACCACCGCTACGCGGCCGACGAGCCGATCTACGACTACCACTGCCACCTGCCGCCCGACCAGATCGCCTCCAACCACCAGTTCGCCGACCTCGCCGAGCTCTGGCTGGGAGGCGACCACTACAAGTGGCGCGCGATGCGGACGAACGGGGTGAAGGAGCGGTTCATCACGGGCCCCGCCGCGCCCCGCGAGAAGTTCCAGGCTTGGGCCGAGACGGTACCCCATACGCTCCGGAACCCGCTCCACCACTGGAGCGCCCTCGAGCTCAAGCGTTACTTCGGCGTCGATGAGCTGCTCGACGGCCGCTCCGCCGAGCGCATCTGGAAGAAGGCCAACGCCCGTCTCGCGAAGCTGCGGGTTCACGACCTCATCAACATGTCCAACGTCGCCGTCGTGTGCACGACGGACGACCCCGCCGATTCGCTCCAGCACCACGACGCCATCCGCCGCAACCCCGGCAAACTCAAGGCCCGCGTCTATCCGGCGTTCCGGCCCGACAAGGCCCTGGCCGTCGGCAACCCCGCCGCTTTCAACGCCTGGCTCGACCGCCTCGCCGGCGCGGCCGGCGTAGCCAATGGCATCCGCACCTTCGACGACCTGATAGCCGCGTTGAAGAAGCGCCACGACGACTTCCACGCCGCCGGCGCGCGCGTCTCCGACCACGGTCTCGAGAGCGCCCTCGCCGAGCCGTGCACCCATGCGCAGGCGCGCATGGTTTTTGACGCCGTGCGCTCCGGACGCGCCGCCACACCCGAGGAAGCGGCCCGTTACGGATCCTACCTCATGCTGGAGTTCGGACGCTGGGACGCCGCGCGCGGCTGGACCAAGCAGCTCCACCTCGGCGCCCTGCGGAACAACAATACGCGCCTCCTGACCAAGCTCGGGCCTGACACCGGCTTCGATTCCATCGGCGACTTCCCGCAGGCCGCCGCGCTTTCGCGCTACCTGAACGCGCTGGACTCCACCGACCAGTTGCCGCGCACGATCCTCTACAACAACAACCCCGTGGATAATTACGTCCTCGGCACGATGATCGGGAATTTCCAGGACGGCTCCATCCCGGGCAAAGTGCAGTTTGGCAGCGGCTGGTGGTTCCTCGACCAGAAGGAGGGCATGGAGTGGCAGATGAACACGCTCTCCAATCTCGGCCTGCTCTCGCGCTTTGTCGGCATGATCACCGATTCGCGCAGCTTCGTGAGCTACCCGCGCCACGAGTACTTCCGTCGTACGCTCTGCAACCTCCTCGGCGCCGATATGGCCGCGGGCCTCATCCCCAACGACCTCAAGGTCGTCGGCGGCATGGTCCGCAACATCTGCTTCGCCAACGCACGCGCCTACTTCGGTCTCGAGCTCGCTCCGGAATTCGCGAACCGGAAATAGGCCCGGCCGGTGCCGCGGGGTGCCCGGGTCTTGGCGAACCCGGGAATTTGAAACTCAGGAGGGGCCCGTGCCGGGTTTAACCTGTACGGCAAAGTGCCGTACGCCTCAATCATGGCCGTATCCTCCAAAAAATCCCGTCCCGTGGTCTTAAAGGCGAGGTCGCGTGGGTCCGCTCGTCTCGAGGCAAGGATACCGCTGGAGCTCAAGGAGCTCCTCGAGGAAGCGGCGCCCTTGGCCGGGCATTCTTCGGTCACGGACTATCTCGTCCAGACCATCCGCGAGAACGCCACGCGCACGGTCGAGGCTGCTCTTCTCAGTCGGTTGAACCGTCAGGAATCCTCCGCCTTTGTCCGTTCGTTCCTGAGCCCCGCCGCGCCCAACCGGCATCTGCGGGCCGCCTTCGACCTTCGCCGCGAGCAGGTCGGCTGATGCCTTCGTTTTGTTTCGAGCCTCTGGACCCCACGCGGCATGACCGCGACGGTTTTGAGTGCGGGGTCCCCGCCTTGAACGACTATCTGAGGCGGCATGCGCGCAAAGACGCGGAGCGGCATCTGGCGGCGGTCTTCGTGATGGTCGCGGAGGCCGCGCCATCGACGATCATCGGGTTCTATTCCCTTTCCAATTTCTCGGTCGAGCTGTCCGGGCTTCCGGCGGAACTCATCCGGAAGTTGCCGCGCTATCCGCGCGTGCCGGCGACCCTGATCGGACGTCTCGCGCGGGTTCAGCGGTTTCCTGGTACGGGCAGTCTGCTCCTGATGGATGCGCTGCTTCGGGCTTACGGTCAGAGCTTGGTAAGTGGATCGGTCACCGTCGTCGCGGAGGCCGAGGATGAACGGGCAGGAGGCTTTTACCGGAAGCACGGTTTCGCCCTGCTGGGGCTGGAATCGAACCGCTGGCACCTCCCCATGAAGACAATCGGACGGCTGGCCCGATGCTCGGATCGATCGTCTCAGGCCTGATTCCGGGTTATCTTAATTCCTTTCGGTTCCGTCACCCGGGCGAGGTACCAGGCCAGCGCGTAGCGGGTGAGCTGGCCGCCGGGGCCGCGCAGGTTGAAATCGAAGGCGTGGGTGGCCCACGGTAACAGCAGGTTCAGATGCGGCACGCCGTGGGCCGCCAGGCGCTCCGCCAGGCGTTCACTGTGCCGGTGCCACGCGATCGAGTCGTTCACCCCGTGCAGCAGGAGCGTCGGCGGTGCTTCGCGGGTAACGTGAAAAATGGGGCTCGCCGACTCATACGCTGCGCGTTCCCGGTCGGGTGGTCCGCCCAGCAGCTGGCGCATCAGCGTGGGCGAACGCAGCATGTCATCCTCGTGGGTGTTCACGTAGCCGAAGATCAGGTCGGAGGGCGCGTAGAACGCGACCACGCCGCGGATCGCCGGATCACGCGCGGTATAGGCGACGGATTGCGCGATTTGCCCGCCGGCCGAGCGGCCGAGGAGCACGAGACGCGCGGGGTCGATGCCGAGCGCCGGGCCGCGCGCCTTCAGGAACGCGATCGCCGCGAGCGCGTCGTCGCGTTGCGCCGGCCAGCGGTGGGCCGGGGCGAGGCGGTAGGAGATCGCCGCGACCGCGTAGCCTTGTTTGACGAGCCAATGGTTCAGCCCGGGTAATTGCCGGCGGTCGCCGTTATCCCAACCACCGCCATGGATCACAATGACACACGGCGCCGGTCCCTTTCCGGCGTTCGCCGGCCGGTACAGATCGAGCGGTAATCCGGAGGTAAACTGGATGGTTGCGGGTGGCGGCGCCGGCGGTTCCCCCAAGCTGAACAGCCCGCGGCACGTGAACGCCGGATAGCCGTCCCCTGTCCAATCCCCGAAGACCTCGCGCAAACGCCCCGGCAGCGGCCGGGCAATTCGCGTCGCCTGCCAGGAGGGCTTCAGGAAGAGCGCGGCCGCCGCCGTCCCGAGCAGGGTCGCCGCGGCGCCGCCCGGCCCGGGGTCGGCGGACCAGGCCGCACCGGCGAGCAAAGCCGACGGCAGGGCAAGCCAATGTCCGAATTCTCCCGCCAGGATCGCGAGCTTCCATGGGGACCAAGGCGGCGAGCGGAAGACGGTGAGCAGACCGAGCGTCAACAGGGCGCCGGCGGCCGGGGTCAGGATCCAGATCGTCATGGAAAGGGTTCGCCCGCGGGAGAACCTCCCTCACCGTACCACGCCCCCGCCGGATTGCGATGCGCCGCCTCGACCAGCTTCTCGCCAACCTCGGCTATTGCAGCCGGAGTGAGGCCCGCGACTGGGTGCGTGCCGGGCGGGTGAGCGTCGGCGGAGCTCCCGCGCGCGATTCCGGGCAACGTGTCTCCGCCGGGGAAGTCCGCATTGACGGCGAGCCGCCCGATCATGCCGACGGACTCCTGTTGCTGCTGCACAAGCCGACCGGTCTTGTCTGCTCGCATGATCAGAGCGAGGGACCTTCGGTTTACTCGCTGCTGCCGGAGCGCTGGCGGCGGCGCAACCCGGCCGTGACCAGTGTTGGTCGGCTCGACAAGGAAACCAGCGGCGCGCTGCTACTCACCGATCTGCCGGCGCTTGTCCACCGTCTCACCTCCCCGCGCCACAAGGTGCCCAAAGTCTACCGCGCCACCGTCGATCGCGATCTCCCGGCGGATCTGGCCGGGCTTTTCGCCTCGGGCACCCTGCGACTCGAGGGCGAGGACAAGCCCTGTGTGCCGGCCGACCTGCGGCTGCTCGGACCGCGCGAGGCGCTGCTCACCCTCACCGAAGGGCGCTACCATCAGGTGCGCCGGATGTTCGCCGCGGTCGGAGCGACCGTGCTCACACTGCACCGCGAATCGTTCGGTCTCCTCGACCTGGCGGGCCTCGCCCCGCGTGCCTGGAGAACGCTGCCGGTCGAAACTTTCGGGCCGCCCGCCTGAAACGCCCGCCGTCCTTTAATTCTCTGGCGACGAGGCGGGCGGCCGGACACGGTGCGCCCATGTACGAGTTCCCGCTCACCGGCGCTCAGAAGTCCCATCTCCGTGGTCTCGGCCAGATGCTGCCCGATCATCTGAAGGTGGGAAAGGCGGGTCTCACGACGGAGTTCTTCGGGGAATTGCAGAAATTCCTGCGCTCCCAGGAGCTCGTGAAGCTGCGCTTCCTCGGCTCGGAAAGAGACGAGCGCGCCGGGCTCTGCGCGCGCATCGCCGACGAAGGCCGGTGCGTTTGCGTCGGTGCCGTCGGCCACACCGCCCTCTTCTACCGGCAAAACCCCGACGCGAAGGCGCGCGGCATCACGCTGCCGTAGACGGCGCCGCTCGGCATTGGGTCGCGCGTTACGCGCGCAGTCGGTTTGGCACCACAGAGCGACGGAGGTTGGGAGCAGGGGAAGGGTGGCGAAAAAACGCGGCGCCGATGTAGCAGCGGCCTCTCGCCGCGGATTATGCCGGGACGCCCGCGCCGGAGGGTTTCCTGGATCGCCCCGCGAAGGGGTAACTGCGCATGGACCCCAATCGACACGGCTAAATGCGGTTCCGCTGTAGCCGGGGTCGTTGACCCCGGACCATGCCGGCTACCGTACGGCCGAAGGCATTTCCGGAGGCGGCGAACTTGAACCGCAAGATTGCGGATGAATGCGACGAGGGCGTCTCGCCTGTCTCCCCAGTCTCACCCGTCTCCCACGTCTTCCCCTCTCAGCATCTCAGTGTCTCTGTGGTGAAAACCCCTGATTTTTTACCACAGATCACTCGGATGGCACAGATGGTTAAAACCTCTCGGAGCCGCGCGCTCAGGGCCTGAGCGTGGGCCCACCTCCGTTTGCTCCTGTGGAGCCGGTTTTACAGGAGGTAACTGAGGCAACGGAGGTCGAGCGCTTCATATCGTCTC
>SXGQ01782795.1_pt1 | contig 42513 bp, 43 predicted proteins | sample 3178371 | NCBI WGS metagenome assembly SXGQ01 (sample SAMN11356859, study PRJNA531348) | freshwater metagenome | isolation source: freshwater sample F1-20 | place: China: Fuxian Lake, Yuxi | collected 2017-12-25
GGGTTAAAAAATAAAAGGTAGCTCATTGCAGCCGATGCAGTAGCCATTAAGTAAAGGCCAGATGCATTCACAAAGCCTACTGAGTGAATTTTTAAAAAAGTAGAATGTTTTGCCCACAAGAGCTCGTAGAGTCCAAAAAACAAAGGTGGCAATATTGTTAAAATCGCACACAGAAATATTCCTCTGATTGTCTCTTTTGTATATTGAGATCTTGCAAAAGCCCAACCAAAAATAAAGACCGTAAAAAACGATTTAAATCCCTTCCATTCATGTCCATGAAGGCCAGAAAATATCGTGCTTAAAAAAGCGGTGGCTAATAAAAATAAAAATACGTAATCGATTTTTTCAAACTTTAAGGAGTTGGAAGTCTTGTATTGTCTCGTAAGACTTAATAGAACATAACTTATTAAAAATAAATTCTTTGGGGCTTCAAAGCTAGGCAAAAAAATCAGCATCAATACTAGAGAGGCTATTTCATATTGCATTAAACCCCATGATTTAAAGTTAAGATATTTTTTTATCATAAATAATCCCTTATTAAACAATAGTTTATTGGTTTAAATTAAAACGTTTTTGAGATCTTGTGGTCTTATCTCTGACCTGCCCTGCAAGCTGCCCACAAGCCGCGTCGATATCATCACCCCTGGTTTTTCGAACCGTCACAATATAATCTTGGTTCATGAGCACTTCTTTAAATCTTCGGATTTGGTCATATGATGAGCACTTGTATCCGCTATTAGGAAACGGATTAAAAGGGATTAAGTTAAATTTACACGGCACATCTTTAACAATATTTAAAAGTGCTTTGGCATCCTCCACCGAATCATTAATACCATCTAACATCACATATTCGAACGTCACGAAATCTCTTGGTGCTTTTTCTAAATAACGTTGGCATCCTGCCATCAATTCTTTAATAGGAAATTTTTTGTTAATAGGCACAATCTCATCTCTTAATTTATCGTTTGATGCATGAAGGGATACGGCCAAAGCTACAGGACAATCTTCTTTTAGGCGATCCATGGCGTTGACTAAACCACTCGTAGAGAGAGTGACACGGCGTCGACTTAAGCCGTAAGCTCTATCGTCTAACATCAACTTCATCGCAGCCACGACATTGTCATAGTTAGCTAAAGGTTCCCCCATGCCCATCATGACGACATTACTAATAATGCGTTCTGAATTCGCTAATGCGTTATAACCGTCTTCTTGGCGAACATAAAAATTAGCGAGCCATAACTGCCCAATAATTTCAGCGGTCGTTAAATTACGATTAAAGCCTTGTCGACCCGTTGAACAAAATGTGCATTCAAGCGCGCAACCTACCTGGGATGAAATACATAAAGTACCTCGATCATCTTCAGGAATAAAAACGGTTTCGATCCCATTATTACCCCCCACATCGAATAACCATTTACGTGTGCCATCATCCGAGATGGCATCACTCATCACACTTGGTAATTGGATGGTCGTTTTCTCTTTTAATACATCACGAAATACTTTAGAAATATCCGTCATATCATTGAAGTTAATGAGATTTTCTTGATAAATCCAATGCATTAATTGCTTGGCTCGATAGGGTTTTTCACCGAACGTTTCGATATATGAAACGAGGTGCTCGTAGTCCAAATCGAGCAAGTTAGTCATTTAAAAATTAACCGAAGAAGTATTTAATTTCGATTTTAGCGTTGTCTAACGAATCAGAGCCGTGCACAGCATTAGCATCAATACTCTCAGCAAAGTCAGCACGAATGGTTCCAGGGGCAGCCTCTTTAGGATTAGTCGCACCCATTAAATCTCGGTGCGTTAAAACAGCATTTTCACCTTCTAAGGCTTGGATCATCACAGGGCCTGAAATCATAAAACTCACAAGATCTTTAAAGAAAGGGCGATCTTTATGCACAGCATAAAAACCCTCTGCTTCTGCTTGAGATAAATGCGTCATTTTAGCTTTGATAATTTTTAAGCCTGCATTTTCAAAACGTGAATAAATCTGACCAATCACATTTTTTTTAACTGCATCAGGTTTAATAATCGATAAGGTTTGTTCAATTGCCATTGTGTAGACTCCATAAGATTTAAGATCGTTGAAAAGACTGATAAAATAACATTTTTAGAGGTTTTAATAAATAACAATTCGCAATGCAACACACTTATCTCACCACCGCTATGTACCATTTCGTAAGTCTTCCTCACTTCAAAGATTTACGTGAGCCTTTACTTCAATTTTGTATATCACGAAATATTAAAGGCACCCTTCTCTTGGCTGATGAAGGGATTAATGGCACCTTAGCCGGCCCTGAAAAATCTATCCTAGAATTACTAAATTACTTAAAAAAAGATTCGCTTTTCGAAGGTCACTTCAAAAGCTTAAGTCATAAAGAATCATGGTCAGATAAACACCCCTTCTATCGTATGAAGGTGAAATTAAAGAAAGAAATTGTGACCTTAGGAGTGCCTGGCGTATCACCTACCAAAGTGGTGGGTCAATATGTGAAACCTCATGATTGGAACTCAATTATTTCAGACCCTGAAGTTGTGCTAATTGATACACGTAACGATTATGAATATGCGATTGGCACTTTTAAAAATGCTATTAATCCCAAAACGAATACCTTCAGAGAATTTCCAGAATATGTGAAAACACATTTTGATCCCAAAAAACATAAAAAGGTCGCTATGTTTTGTACCGGTGGCATCCGCTGTGAAAAAGCATCCTCTTATATGATGAGTGAGGGCTTTGATGAGGTGTACCACCTAGAGGGCGGTATTTTAAAATATCTAGAAGAGGTTAAACCAGAGAATAGTCTATGGCAGGGTGAATGCTTTGTGTTTGACCAGAGGGTCGCCATTAAGCATGGACTTGAAGTTGGAGACTATGATCAATGTTATGCCTGCCGCTATCCTTTATCTCAAGACGATATGAAAAGTGAGCAATACACCCCAGGCATTTCATGTCCTCATTGTTATAACCATCACACCCCGGAGAAATTAAAAGCTTTAACCGAGCGTCAAAAACAGGTGATCTTGGCGAAAGAACGTGGCATCGATCACATCGGTGGAAAAAATTAATTCAGGACTAAGCAAAAAAAGAAACGCCTAGAAAAGACTTACTGAAATTTGGCTAACGGGCGTTAGCGAACTTTCATCATAGGGAGTCAGCTCCCCTACTCCTAATGAATTCAATGGGTTACAGCGAAATACTCTGAGGTTTTTTGTTCCCATAATCATAGTATGGGTATTCATTTTAAGCGCACCCCAGGCCTGTCGTCTGGTGTTCCGATGAACTCGATACCAGCCTTCTCAAAGGCTTTAGTTATTAAATTTAGAGTTTTTATATTGGCTGATGGCAACCCATTCCCGGCTTCAATGCGTTTAATAGTCGCCTCACCTACTTCAGATAATTTGGCTAACTGAATCACTGAAATTCTTAACAAAGCTCTAGCTGCTCTTATTTGTTCGCTTGTAATCAATCTAATTAGCCTATATAATGATCCTTTTAGTATCACTAAAAGATTATTTATGATAAACAATGATACAGCAAAAGAAATCTTAATAAAGACTGTCGAGAAGATTGAGGGCGCCTACGCGCCCTTTACGATCAGGGCCTATAGGTCTAACTTTGAGGCATTCATCAAATACTGCGATGAAAATAACGTCACCGCATTGCCTGCCGAACCAGAGATTGTCGCTCAATACATCAGAAAAATATCCGATGGGCACCTTAAGTCTTCCTCCATCAAGATTGCTGCGGCCTCAATCGCGGCCATTCACAATCTGAACTCCATATCCGATCCAACCCAACATCCTGATGTAAAAATAGAAATGCGTCGGATGTATCGAACATTGGGTCGCTATGCAAAACAGGCCTACGCTATTAATAAGGGCTTACTCGATAAGATGGTGGCTGCCACAGATGATTCGTTAAGAGGAGTTCGTGATAGAGCAATTCTTCTTGTAGCCTACGATAGCCTATGCAGGAGAAGTGAATTGGTGTCCTTAGAATTTGAGGATGTGTTAATAAATGAAAAAGATGAAAGTGTTAGATTAAAACTTCGTAAGAGCAAAACAGATCCAAATGGATTCGGAAAAAATTTATACCTAAGCAATGAAGCACAAAAAGCATTAAAAGATTGGATTGATGAATCTAAAATATCCTCGGGGAAAATATTTAGAGCTATTACCGCAACTGGGAAAATTAAAGAAAGTTTAAATTCATCTCACGTTGGGCGTATTTATAAAAAAATTGCCCAATTCTCTATGATTGATAAATCAATAATTAGAAATATAAGTGGTCACTCAATGCGAGTTGGAGCAGCTCAAGATTTAATGTCGTCTGGGGCTTCTTTGTCAATTATCATGAACAGAGGTAGATGGACAAAAATTGATACTTTAATGAGATATATAGAAAATACTAATAACTAAGAAGTTACTGCCTTATTTTTTCCACAGAAGTTATAATCGCACGTATCAAGTCGTATTCTAAGTTTAAATTTAATTCTTTTTTAGCTTTTGAAATATCGGGAATATATCTATCTATATAGTCTGACGTAAAAGGCCCATAATCGACTTCTTGATTAAATAAATTACCAATCTTTAAAGCTAAATCATTAATCAAAATTTCTTGATCAGAACCAACATTATAAATTGGGCAAGATGGATTAGATTTTTCCGCTATAGCCATTAGCCATTCAACTAAATCATCAGCATACATGTATGATCGATAAACTTTATGTGTTGCATTAACCTTAATTTTACGATTATGAAGTCCATCATTAATGAAATTTCCAATCGCAAAATGTTGATTGAGGGGAAGCCAATGACCTACAAAAGCGAAGCAGCGAGCAATACATACATCTAGGCTATTTTCAGATCCAAGACCAATAATAGCCTTTTCAGAATCTCTTTTTGCGTAAGCATAATCCCTTTTGCTGTCAGGCAACTGATCCGCATCTAAAAAATTGAAATCCTCAGGTATTTTGTCAATGTTATCAGGCTGATTGCCATAAACAGCGCCAGAACTTACATAAACAATCTTTGTTTTTTTGTGGAATTTCTTTGCAAGGTAGCAATAATTAAGCGTTCCCGCAATAATATTTGATCGCTCTTTCAGTGGGCTTATTAAATAATTTCTTGCATCTGTTGATGCAGCAGCATGAATTACATAATCAGCAAAAGGTAATTTATTTATTGATGCAATATCACCTTTTAATAATTTAACCTTACTTGTGATAAGTTGTGAATGATTCTTCTGAAGCTCTTCCGGATGACGCGCCATAATAATTAAGCTATCAATACCCCATGAGTCCAAAAGATTTCTTTGGAAAGCATCAAGAATAGATTTTCCAAAAAAACCTGAGCCACCAATTACTAGAAGAGATGCCATCTAGAAACCTAAATTAAATCTTCTTCTGAGAGAATTTTCCATCTTGATTGCAGCATATCAATTCGCTTATCGTCTTCTTCTGTAATGACTTGATAATAACTGCGCTTATTAAGCAACCATAATAATTCAAAGTGAACGGCATCAATTAAACCATCTTTAATATTATTGGAATGAAGCGCATCGGCATTAAAGACAATTTTTCGCGTTTCAAAGCGTGTTAAATATTGACTATGAATTTCTTTTAAGGATGGCAGTGTATCAACCGAGACGGCACCACCCACAACATAATCTAGCTTAGCCGTCTTCGTTAGCTTTGCAGCTTGAATTGCGTAATCCGTAATTTTTTGGGTATTAATTTCTTCCCGGCCGAGCCCTAGCGATCCTGAAAAATCTACGCGTCCAAATACTGCACCATCAACACCCTCATTGTCAGACGCAATCTTCATCATTACTTCTAGGTTATTAAATGTTGTAATAGTTTCAATATTAAATAAGAACTCAGTGTCCTCCTGCTCTTCAAGGCTATAAACTTTATTTTTAGCTTCAATAAATTTTGAAAGTGCGTAAGGGCTTTCAACCATAGGTCCGATAATATAATCAACACCAATTTGCTTGCTTTCCATTAAATCTCTTATTGCTTCGCAGCCGCCAATTTTTAAAGCGATCTTCATATCAGCACGGCGAGCAATTTCTACTAATCGATAAAGTTCATCTATTCGTGTACCTTCAGCCTCAAATTCTGCCTTCACAGATATTGCGCAATGAGAAGCCTTTAATTTTTTTAGGATGGCGAGCATTTTCTTTTCTTTATGATTCATATATCACTCCTTATACATTCCATAATAGCTAAAGATACACACTTACCTTTTTATATAAATCTTCATCCAAATCAGGTGTCATTTGATGGAGTGGATTGGATTCCATCGATCCATTTTCTGTAATACGGCTTGTAATTTTTGGAAAATAAGTTTGTTCAGGGTCAATGCTCACAATAAATGCAGCAGGTCCTTTGCTTTCAAATAAATTAGTAAATTGGGAGTCGCTTTGAAAGTCTTTATTAAGCCGCAATGACGGAAGATTCCATGCATCAAATAATTTTTCCCAATTAGGTAAACCTAAGCCAGTTTCGATGTCACAACCTACATAAGAGCCTTTAAAATAATTTTTTTGTGTTGCACGAATAGATGCATAACCTGAATCATCAAAAATAAATATTTTTAAATTAAGTTGATTGATAGCGACCGTTCCTATTTCCTGAATATTTTGTGCGAAGCCACCGTCGCCCTCAACTAAAATAATACGCTTATCTTTATTTGCAACCGATGCACCAATCGCTCCTGAAAGTCCATAACCCATAGAGGCCAGGCCTTTATTAGTCACCATTTTTTGTTTATTTTTTATTTCAAATGTTTGCATCATGACGGTAAAAGCACCGCCACTGCTGCAAGGAATAATCACATCATCATCAAGGCTTATGCGCGATAATGTTTCAGCAAATAAGAAAGGAGAAATATAAGCCTCCCTCGTTTTATTAATAGGCTCTATTAATGGAATGGCTTGACGAATAGACCTCGCATAATCAAGCCATTCCTTATGAGAAGAAATATTTTCCTGGAGAAGTGTTTCTAAAAAATGATTTGCATCTCCTAATAGCGCTGTTTTAATTTTAGGATGTCCTTTGTTTAGCTCGGAAGCATCGATATCAATCTGCACAACCTCACCTTTTGGGATAAAGGCTTGCCAATTAAAGCCTGTTTGTTGCATGCCTAATCTTGTACCAATCGCTATTAAGAGATCAGATTGTTGCATAATCAAATTAGCACTTCGCTGCCCCCATGTATTAGGCCTTCCCATATAATTCTTTTGATTAGATGGAATGCGATCAGCGGCATTCCAAGTTGTAAATATAGGTATACCAAGCTCACATAAGGATACTCTAAGCTTTTTTGCCATCTTACGATTGATGCCACTTCCAATGAGCAAAGATGGTCTTTTTGCTTGATTCATTTTAATTGCAAGCGCTTGAATATCTCTATCACTAACTTTTTTAATTGAATAACTTTCAAAAGGCTTATCTGTATTATTTTCAAAATTGACTTGTCTTGCCTGAATATCAATTGGTATTTCCAAAAATACAGGTCCGGGACGATCAAAGCCTTGATGTAACACAATTGATCGAAATGTATTGAAATCTACAACATCATCCAAGAGTTTTGAGATGACTGAAATAGGCTTAATAATGGATACCCCATCAATTTCTTGAATGCCGCGTTGACGAAGTTGTCCTCTTGCAAGGTCAGCAGTTTTAACTTGCCCGCCTATGACCAAAAGCTCTCGACTTTCCAAATAAGCGCCTGCTAAGCCTGTCACAATATTGGTGAGTCCAGGGCCTGCTGTCACAAGCGCTAATGCTCTGCCATGATCAGATGCCTCATTAAAATATTCGGTTGCAATGCCTGCGGCAACTTCATGGATGACAGGCACACAAGTTAAACGGCGACTAAGACTTTCAATCAAATGCATAATATTGCCACCGCCCACAAAAAAACAATGGGTGTAGCCTAATTGAGCTAGCCACTCTGCAATTTGATCACTGTATTTCATAGGTCTCTTGAATCAATTTAAATGATTCATTAAATAACACTTTAAATGAGGCTTCTTTATCGACTGATACTTTAGTTAGGAGCCCATTTTTATCAGGAAGAATCATGACGAAATGTTTATCTGTATGTTTTTTGTCTGATTCAAATTTATCAAAAAGCTGATCTACATCAATAGCATTCAGATGGTTACCTAACTGAGATACATTTTTTAAAAGTGAAGTTAAATAATTATTTAGTGATTGGGTCTTGGAGGATGCTTGGCTACTTATAGATAATCTATTCGCAATATCAATCGCAAATTGCATGCCGATACCTACAGCAACCCCATGTGTAATTGAAAAATCACCCGCAGCTTCAATGGCGTGACCAAAGGTGTGGCCAAAGTTTAGGTGTAATCGAATACCTTCATCAAACTCATCTTCTTCAATAAATATTTGTTTTGTGCGAAGGCTTAACTCAATGACTTTTGCTAAACGAGATTCTGGAATTGTGCCATCCATATCGGCTAATTGAAGGAATTCATCGAAAGTCGTTTTGCGGTCTGCAAAACAAATTTTTACAGCCTCACACAAACCAGCAATTACTTCATTGGGCTCTAAAGTATTACAAAAGTGAGGGTCAATTGTAATGACTTGGGGCGGATAAAAATTACCTGCAATATTTTTATATTGCCCGACATTGATCGACGACTTACCTCCGATACACGAATCCACCATACCTAATAAAGTTGTAGGGTAATAAGACCAGGAGATACCTCGCATATAAAGAGAGGCAACGAGCGTTACAATATCCTGAATAATTCCACCACCAATCGCGATTAAGTGACTTTTTCGATGCGCGCCCTTAAGACGCAATTGTTCAATCACATAAGATGCTGTCTCGAGAGTTTTTGAAGCCTCTAAAGCTGGAATTGCAATGAGATTCTTAGCCTGGAGCACGGGATATAAATCTAGGACATGCTTATCAATAATGATGAGATCGTCGGATGATTCAAATGGAGATTTTGTTAAAAGATCTTTTCGAATATCAACTTGGTAACTTTTAATGCTTGATTGAATATCAAATGATACGGACATCAGAATATCCTAAATCAACCTTAATAAATTGTCCTGTTGTACCCGTATTTTCTTTGGAGCATAAAAAGTAAACGGTGTGAGCAACGTCTTCTAATTTTGGAAGCTTATTAAATTGTGTTGATTTTTTAACGCTATCTATTTGTGGTTGAGTTAAATTTTCATGAGTCATAGGGGTGTCAATGACCCCCGGAAGTACTGCATTAATTAAATGCCCTTCTTTAGCCAAATCGTTAGCTAATGACAAAACTAATCCTTGAATTGCTGCTTTAGTAACACTGTAAGATAATTTATTTTGCCTTGCGATTGTTTGCCAAATAGAACTAATGACGCAAAGCTTTGCTGAGGAATTAAGTAAAGCATTACCTAAGAGGTTATGTAATGACTTTAAAATATAGATTACATTAGTGCTATACATATTTTGATGGAACGTTTCATCAAAAGTATAAATATTATCGCTGCCGTTTTGCCCTTGCGCCCAACAAACTGCATCGAAAGGACCTTTTGCTTTTAACGCTAGAAGCGCATGTTTGGGGTCCTCATTTAATACATCCCACTTAATTTCATTCTTATCTGAAGCTGTCTTCCTTGAAACTGTGATTACTTCCCACCCATGACTTAAAAAGTCTGCTCGAATAGAAGAGCCAATCGAACCCGTGCCACCAAATAGCAATATTTTTTGCGTGTCTTTAGTCATTAATCAAAACCTAATCCTAAATAAGATTCAATTTTAGAGGCTGTAAAATCGAGCATTTTCTCAGTGAGTCCTGGATAAACTCCCACCCAGAAACTATCATTCATGACTGTATCTGTATGTGTTAAATCGCCACTCACACGATAATTTCGACCTTGCATATAGGGCTGACGGGTTAAGTTACCTGCAAATAATAAACGTGTACCAATTTTTTCTTGGTCAAGGTAAGAAAGTAAATCCACGCGACGAATCTTCGCCTCAGGCTTAATGGTCATTAAAAAACCGAACCATGATGGATCGCTATTTTCAGTTGCCTCAGGGAGAATTAAAAAATCTTGGCATGACTGAAGGCGTTCATATAAGTATTTGAAGTTATCTTTCCTGGATTGAATGAAGCCTTCTAATTTATCCATTTGTGCCAAACCACAAGCCGCTTGCATGTCAGTAATTTTTAGGTTGTATCCCGCATGGGCATAGGTATATTTATGATCATAACCTTCCGGTAAATCACCTAACTTCCAACAAAAACGTTTGCCACATGTATTGTCTTTACCTGGTTGGCAATAACAATCTCGCCCCCAGTCGCGAAAGGATTCAATAATCATCTTTAATTCAGTATTGTTGGTAAAGACTGCACCGCCCTCACCCATCGTTATATGGTGTGCGGGATAAAAACTTAATGTGCCAATGTCACCGAATGTACCTGTGAGTTGTCCGTTGTAACGGGAGCCTAACGAATCACAATTGTCCTCAATAAGCCATAGACTGTGCTTTTTACAAATTTCTAAAATCACTTTTAAATTAAATGGATTACCTAAAGAATGAGCTAACATAATCGCTTTGGTTTTGGGACTAATCGCCGCTTCAATTTTTGTGACATCAATGTTATGTGTTGCAATATCAACATCTACAAATACAGGTACGGCTCCAAATTGCAGAATAGGATTAACGGTTGTAGGAAATCCTGCGGCCACACCAATTACTTCATCACCCGGCTTAATCGCACGCTCTTCAAGTTTAGGTGAAGTAAGTGCTGAAAAGGCAAGAAGGTTTGCAGAGGAGCCTGAGTTAGTGGTAATTAAAAATTTTACGCCCAAGAAATCACGTAATTTTTTTTCAAAAGCGTCATTGAAACGACCGGTCGTTAGCCATCCGTCAAGTGAAGCTTCGACCATGCTTTTTAATTCTGACGCATCTAAAACTTTACCCGAGGGAGGAATAACGGTTTCGCCCGGCTTAAAAGTTTGAGCTGTATATTTTAATTGAGCAAACTCTTCTACGAGCGCTGCGATCTTTTGTCTGATTTCTTGTTGTTGATCCAAAACTTAATTCCTTAAAATTTATTATTGCAATGAATACATTTTAATATCGTTGAGACTGTATTGATGCATATCCTCAGCATTTAAATGTGCTTTATGCCAGGCACAAATCTTCTCTAATGCTACATGAATATCCCATTTTGGTTGCCAACGAAGCTCTTTACGGGCTTTTGTGCAATCTAATTTTAAAAAATGTGCCTCGTGTAGCGATAGGTCATTAACGCTAACTTCATAACTCGCACCTTCACCCCAAGTTTCAACCAAGTCCCTCGCAATCCATTCCACATTTTTTGCATCTTTTTCGTCGGGACCAAAATTAAAACTTTCAGAGAAGCTTGGTCCTTCTTCATAAAGTTTTTGACATAACATCAAATAACCCTGGAGAGGCTCTAGCACATGCTGCCATGGACGAATCGCATGAGGGTTTCGAATGAACCCTTTTTGTTTTGCTTCAATGGCGCGCATAAAGTCAGGAATAAGACGATCTTCTGCCCAGTCACCACCGCCAATGACATTTCCTGCACGAGCTGTAGCAAGAGCAACGCCATGATCTTTATATTTTTCAATATTAAAAAAAGAATTTCGATAGGCTGACGTCACTAATTCAGCACAACCTTTGGAATTACTATAAGGATCAAACCCACCCATAGGCTCATCTTCTTTATAACCGCGATCGATTTCTTTGTTGTCATAACATTTGTCACTTGTCACATTAAGGATGGCTTTAATATTTTTATTATCACGGGCTGCTTCCAATACATGGACGGTTCCCATAACATTCGTCGCATAGGTTTCTACTGGATTAGAGTAGGAATAACGCACCAAAGGTTGTGCCGCCATATGAATGAGAATATCTGGATTAGCTTCTTTCATGGTTTTATTTAAACTATCTAAATCACGAATATCACCAATGATAGAGCGCATACCTTTTTCAACGGAAGCCACTTCAAAAAGATTGGGTTGGGTAGGAGGTTTTAGAGCGTAACCAGTTACATTAGCCCCTAGAGATTGGAGCCATAGTGATAGCCAACTACCTTTAAAGCCCGTGTGCCCTGTCAAAAAAACACGTTTATCAGCCCAAAAATTATTAGTCACTACCAATTCTTCCACGGGGCTTTTCCTGACTCCCAGAGCTCTTCGAGTAAATTCTTTTCTCGCAAGGTGTCCATGGGCTGCCAGAAATCTTTATGCTCATAGGCCATTAATTCTCCCTTAATAGCAATATCCTTGAGAGGCTTTTGTTCCCAAGCCGTATCATCTGAATCAATGTAATCAATGCACTTAGGGCTTAACACAAAAAATCCACCGTTAATCCAACCACCGTCACCCTTCGGTTTTTCAACGAAACTTGTCACCAAATCATTTTCACGATTGAGGGCGCCATATCTGCCAGGAGGCTGAACCGCTGTAACAGTTGCTAATTTTCCATGTGACTCGTGAAATTGAATCAGATTAGTGATATTGACATTGGCTAGACCATCACCGTAGGTAAAACAAAAGGCTTTTACATCTTTTAAATATGGTAATACACGCTTTAAACGCCCTCCAGTTTGGGTGTCTTCGCCCGTATCTACGAGTGTAACTGTCCAAGACTCTGCATTTTGCTGGTGAACTTTCATTTGGTTATTACTCATATCAAAAGTGACATCTGACATGTGAAGAAAATAGTTCGCAAAATATTCTTTAATGATGTATCCCTTGTAACCACAGCAAACGATGAAGTCGTTAATGCCATGAGATGAGTAAATTTTCATCAAATGCCAAAGAATAGGTTTGCCACCTATTTCAATCATAGGCTTAGGTTTAAGGTGGGTTTCTTCAGAAATTCTTGTTCCGAGTCCGCCAGCTAAAATAACTACTTTCATATACAACCTTAATTTGAGAAATGTTTAAGAATAGTACACTTAAAATTAAATGGTAACCTCGGAAATAATCTTAGCGACTACCAAATATTTAACCCTTAAGCTTAATTACTTTTAATTTGTGACACCACCCCAAGATGAACATCATCAAACCCATAATCAGTGGTTAATTTATCTTTAGTTTTATTTCCTAAAGATTTATAGAATTTATTTTTGTGGCTAATACCGATCTTTCTATAATAACTTTTGTCAATTTTACTTTTAAACTTTTTATTGCCACAATAAGTAATTTCTCCAGAAGTAAAAATGTTATTTTTACTATTTTTCAGAAATTTTATGAAATGATTAGGAAATTTTTTATAGACTTCTGACTTCGTTAGCTCGCTTCCATAGCCTTCTTCTGTTTTGCAATGGTTGCGCTCTGAGACAATTAAATCAATAAACCCCTTAGTCATTTTAGTTCTTGTAGTTCCTTTTAATACAGGATCACTCTTGGAGAAATGAAAAGGATTTTTTGATATTAGTAAGGACATCATTTTAACGTCAAATTTTGGAAAATTACCTGACAAACAATGAAAATTTCGCTGATCAAAAAAAAGTGCATCACCAAATTTCAACTTAAGAGCCACATGTGGAATATCAGATTTTTTAGAGGTCCTAAAAACATACCTAGGGTTTTGAATTTCTGGCAAAAAACCTTGGTCAGATACGCCGCCAGGGTTGTCGTTTGGCATAGGCCAATTTGCAGCTTTACTTAAATTTCTTGAGTAAATATCATTAGGATTTGATCCGCCGGGAATTATTAAGAATTTTTGCCCTAAAGCTATTTTAGGATCGATCAAAAAAAATATTTTAATTTGCGGGGCCATTAAGAACCAATCACGATGCCAAGAAAAGCCACCGCCTTTAATGTATTGCTGTCCATCAGAACCCATGTAGACCCAATCTTTACCAGCAAAATAATCATAAGCTTTTAAATAAAAATTACTAAAGAAAAGATTGGTAAAAAATTTGTTGTTATCTATAAAATTAGGCAAGAAAAGAATGCCTGGTAAACGCCTAATTTGGTTGAGAATATCTCTAAAACCAAATATTCGTTCTCCAGATAGTCCAAGCCTATTAATGAACATCGTAATTAGCGAAGCTTCTTTTAATTTTTTCTTGAATTCAGCATCATAATTTCTTTTAAGTATTTTGCGCTCTGATTTATCGATAAAATTTCTAATAACAACAAAACCAAAAGTATCGTAATAATTTCTAATTTTATTATTATTAGAATTAATACTTGTTACTAATTCGCGTTTTTCAAAGTACATTCTATTTCCTCAATAATTTTAAAATTTCCGTATCGGTATAGGATTTTTTAAATACGTGAATTTTGATTACAGCTATCAATCCAATAATGAGATTTCTATTAAAACTTATCTTTAAAATATTAAATTTTAAAAAAGTGAGCGCAGAAAGCCAAGAGTTTGAGCGTACATCTTTATACAATTTATATAATTTATTAAAGAGATAGTTATTATTAAAAAAAATAAATTGATAGATAATAGAGTTAATAGATGTGAAATTCATTACAGGTTCACAGTGCCATTTTTTCTTATAGTAATTAGAAAAATCAATTTTTATTTTTTGGTTCTTCTTAATATCAATTTTATTTATATTTAATTCTAATAGATGTTTGAATCTATTAAAATTTTCATCCTGAAGTTTGAATGTATCTCTTAAAATTTTAATGTTTTCCATTCTATGAGTTTTTATTTCACTATTTTTTTTAAGAAGTTTAATTAAATACGCAATATCAGACTCAAAATACAAATCATAAAATTTAATATTAAAATTTTTATATTCATTATCAAAAATATTATCGGCTACTAAACATGGCGTACCTAAAAGTAATGATTCATGAATTAGTGATGTAAGTGGATCCAAAGAAATAACAATAGTTGCACTTCCAATTTTACGATACAAATCTTCTCTTCTTGATGGAATGGTTCTAGTGACTATCTCTATATCACTAAAACATTCTAAAAGTTTAAGTAAATGTTTATTTAAATAAAATCTACTAGGTCTAATTTTTCCAAAATATATAATAGCTTTTTTATTTTGATGACTCTTTTTATGGTTTAACATTGTTAGTTCTTTTAGCTTTGGATCAAGCAAAAACAATTGAGGCATTTCATTACTTATCAAGTTGCTATAACTCACGCAATAATCATTTTCGAATTTGGGACTTTCAGAATTAAGAATAAATGGCTTAGACAAAAAATATCTAACAACTTTTTTTTCTATATTTGGCAATGGGTCTTCAATCAAAGACTCTGGGAAAAAAAAGACGGTATTTGAATTTAGAGTTTTGAGTTTTTTTGTTATGAGCGAATTATAATGAGAAGGTATTTTTTTTCTATTGTAAGAGCTTGAATGAGAATAATTAATAATATTTACTGGGGTATATTTTGAAAACAACCATGCAGCCTCATAAAGCACTCTTATACCGTTTGAATAATCGACATATTCAGGAATATAAAAAACAAACTTTTTAATTTGCATTAAATATATTCCAATCTAAAAATTTCATAATTGGAAATACTCGGCTAACACCGTTTAGCGGGTGTCGTCTAGGGTTTATATTTTTCATATATTCCATCATTTTAGCCTAACTTTAGTCATGCTTTGCAAGCCTCCCCTTATTTTTAAAAGAAGCTATAATCTTTAAAAATATGAAGAACTTGTCTTATACCATTCACGAAGGCTTTTTAGAAATTTTAGATGCTTTGCCGAGACACGAGCAGTGGTTTTTCATGGCTATCCAGGACATCAAGCTTCGCTATCGTCGCTCCATGATAGGTCCTTGGTGGGTTACGATTTCAACAGGTATTATGGTCTTAATGTTGGGTTTTCTATGGTCACATATCTTTAATCAGGCCATCGATACGTACTTACCATTTTTTGCAATTGGTTTTGTGGTGTGGGGTTGGATGAGCTCGCAGATTTCAGAGAGTGCGGGAGGATTTTTACAATTTCAGGGTGCCATTAAACAGATTAAGCTCCCCTTTCCTATTTTTACTTTTCGATGCAATGTTAGGCAGGGAATTGTCTTGCTTCATAACAGCCTTATTATTGCGGCCGTTTTATTTTTTGTGGGTAAGGGATTTTCAATAATGGGTTTACTAGCGATTCCTAACATTATTCTCATTCAGCTTAATATCACACTGCTATCGATTGTGGTTACGATTTTTTGTAGTCGGTTTCAGGATATGACCCAGATGGTTAATGTGGCAATACAAATCATATTCTTCTTCACCCCCATTTTATGGCAGGTAGACTCCATTAAGAATAAAGCCTACTTGGCGGAGTGGAATCCTATCTATCATTGGATTGAACTCATTAGGGCGCCCCTTTTAGGCACCCTGCCCACCTTATCCGACTATTTATGGTCAGGCTTTACTGTTGTCATTCTCTTTGTATTGGCGACATACTATTTAGGGCGTTACCGTTCGCGTATCGCGCTTTGGTTATAAAACATGGCTTCTATCAATCTCAACCAAGTCACTGTTCAGATTCCTGTGTATTCAAATCACAGTCGATCCATGAAAAATTCTTTCTTAAAAAATATTACAAAAGATAAAGCGAAAATCAGTACTGTCACGGCACTTAATAACATTAGCCTTAACCTTAAAAATGGTGATCGTCTTGGCGTTATGGGTCCTAATGGCTCAGGTAAGTCGACACTTCTTCGAACGCTTGCTGGGATTTACGTGCCTACCTCGGGATCTATTCAAGTTAAAGGTAGTATTGCATCCCTCATCGATATTTCACTCGGTATGGATATGGAAGCCACAGGGTTTGAGAATATCCGCATGCGCGGCATCATGATGGGTATGAAACTAAAACAAATTAAAACTATTGAGGAAGAGATAGCGGACTTTACTGAATTGGGGACATTCTTGGAGATGCCAATCCGAACTTACTCTACCGGTATGCACATGCGATTAGGTTTTGCTGTATCAACCACGGTTCCTGCCGATATTATTTTGATGGATGAGTGGCTGAGTGTGGGTGATAGTGATTTCTTAGTTAAGGCTGAAAAGAGGCTTCACGACTATATTCAAAAGTCTTCGATTTTAGTGATCGCATCGCACTCTGAAGATCTAATTGCTAAGCTCACCAATCAGGTGATTCGTTTAAAACATCAAGCGTGGTGATTTATTTAAAGTAGCTTGCCTCTTTGAGAGATTTGGCAGTTTCATCTTTAGCGGATAGTGAGATATCTTTTATAGGCCATTGGATGCCAATCGTTTCATCATTCCAACGAATAACCTGCTCATGTTCCTTGCTATAAAAATCTGTCGTCTTGTATAAGAACTCTGCGGTCTCACTTAAGGTCACGAATCCGTGAGCGAAACCTTCCGGGATCCACATTTGTTTTTTATTGTCAGCAGATAAAATTTCGCCGACCCATTTTCCGAATGTGGGTGAAGATTTTCTTAAATCAACCGCCACATCAAATACCTCGCCCTGGATTACACGCACTAATTTCCCTTGAGCTTTTGGTGCCAATTGGTAATGAAGGCCTCTTAAAACGCCTTTGATAGATTTTGAGTGATTGTCCTGCACAAAATTAACTTTTTTACCGATCACATCTTCAAATTTATTTTGATTAAAGCTCTCGTAAAAGAATCCTCTCTCGTCGCCAAACACTTGGGGCTCGATGAGCAACACATCAGGAATATTTAACGGTGTGACCTTCATGAGTTACAGAATTTTTTCTTTTAGGACGCGTTGAAGATACTGGCCATAACCATTCTTTGAGAGCGGTGTGGCTAATTTTTCTAGTTGTGATGCGGTAATCCAACCACGACGGTAACTAATCTCTTCCGGACAACTTACCTTTAGGCCCTGACGATTCTCTAATGTCGCAATAAATTGGGTTGCTTCTAGTAATGAGTCGTGTGTGCCGGTATCGAGCCATGCGTAACCGCGACCCATAATCTCGACGTTGAGTTTTTCTTTTTCCAAATAGAGTCGGTTGAGGTCCGTGATCTCGAGTTCACCGCGTGGTGATGGCTTTAAACTTTTTGCCATCGTGACCACATCTTTATCGTAAAAATAAAGTCCCGTCACCGCGTAATTGGATTTGGGGTTCTTTGGTTTTTCTTCTAAGGATAAAACTTTATTATTCTTATCAAATTCTGCCACACCATATCGTTCCGGATCGTGCACGTGATATGCAAATACAGTCGCACCATCAGATCTTACCATCGCATTAATTAACAGCTCATTAAAGTCGTGGCCGTAAAAAATATTGTCGCCCAACACAAGTGCTGATAAATCATTACCCACAAATGTGTCACCTAGGATAAAGGCCTGCGCTAATCCATCGGGGGACGGTTGGACCTTGTACGAAATATTAAGACCCCACTGACTACCATCACCAAGCAAGGATTCGAAGCGTGGTGTGTCATCCGGTGTCGAGATAATCAAAATGTCTTGGATGCCCGCTAGCATGAGAGTACTAAGCGGATAATAAATCATCGGCTTGTCGTATACGGGGAGTAATTGTTTTGAGATGCTCTGCGTCACAGGATACAAACGTGTACCCGATCCACCCGCGAGTATGATGCCTTTTCTTTTTTGTATGTTCGCCAATTAAATAATTTCCTTGATTACCCTTTTAACTTCCGACTCCCAATGCGGTAATTCTAGCATGAAGGTCTTTTTCAATTTGTCTGTATTGAGCCTAGAATTAAAGGGTCGCTTGGCAGCAGTTGGATATTCTGATGATAGTATCGGGTGAATTTTATCGGGTGCACATGTTACTTTTAAATGTAATTTTATGGCCTCACTTGAAATCAAACTTGCGTAAGCGTGCCAATTTGTTTCACCGTCATTCGTCACGTGGTAGGTGCCGTAGTCGTTAAAATTTTTATTTTTTAAAATCGTGTCGACAATCTTAAATGTCACGTCACTCAACATGGATGCAGATGCGGGACTCCCCCACTGGTCACTCACGATATTGAGCAAATCTTTTTCTTGTATGAGAGGCAGCATCGTCTTTAAAAAATTATTACCGTGCACGCCAAACACCCAACTCGTTCTTAAGATAATATGCTTTCGATGTGTGCGAATTTTTTCTTCGCCCTCACATTTTGTTTTGCCATAGACGGATTGTGGATTCGTTTTGTCAGTCTCAACGTAGGTATCTTTTTTTAATCCATCAAAAACATAGTCCGTTGAAAAATGTACCAACGGAATATCTAACTCCGCTGCCTTGTCCGCTAAAACTTCGGGGGCTAATGTATTGATTCGATAAGCAAGGTCAGGTTCGGATTCGGCCTTATCGACTGCGGTATAGGCTGCCGGATTGATGATGATATCCGGTTTTGTTTGGTCAATAAAAGTTCTGATCGCATTAAGGTCAGTTAAATCTAACTCCTCACGGTCTGTCGCAATCACGTCCCCTAATGCGCGTAATTTATTTTTTAATTCGAAGCCGACCTGGCCGTTCGATCCCGTGAGAAAGATCTTCATGCGTACTGTTTTTGTACCCAGTTTTTATAGTCGCCGCCCACGACATGGTTCACCCACGTTTCATTCGCGAGATACCACTCAACGGTTTTACGGATGCCTGTCTCGAACGTCTCTTGCGGTTTCCAACCCAATTCTTTTTCTAATTTGGTCGCATCAATCGCGTAGCGTCTGTCATGGCCCGGACGGTCTTTGACGTAGGTAATTTGTGATTCGTATTTTGTGCCGTCAGCCTTAGGTTTTAATTCATCCAAGATTGAGCATAAGGTTTTAACAACATCTAAGTTCGCCTTCTCATTCCAACCTCCCACATTGTAGGTCTCACCTAACTTTCCTTGATCGAGCACGCGACGTATCGCACTGCAGTGATCTTTTACATAAAGCCAATCGCGGACCTGCTGGCCGTCACCGTAGATGGGAAGTAGTTTACCGTTCAATGCGTTCAAGATACAGAGCGGGATCAATTTTTCTGGGAAGTGGTAGGGCCCATAGTTATTAGAGCAGTTAGTCGTAAGAACAGGCAACCCATACGTATGGTGCCAGGCACGGACCAGGTGGTCACTCGCAGCCTTACTCGCACTGTAAGGACTATTGGGTTCATAAGGATGGGTCTCAGAAAACGCAGGATCCGTTTTGTTGAGAGAGCCATACACTTCGTCGGTTGATACGTGCAGAAACCTAAAATCTTTTTTTAAGTTTTCATCTAAATCATTCCAATATGATCTCACCGACTCGAGTAGATGATAGGTCCCTACAATATTGGTCTCGATAAAGTCACCCGGCCCGTGTATCGATCGGTCCACGTGGCTCTCCGCCGCAAAATTCACGACCGCCCTCACCTGATGTTTTTTTAGAAGTTGGGATACAAGTTCACGGTCCCCAATGTTGCCTTGAATAAAGTGGTGATGGGGGTTACCGTTTAGTGAAGATAGATTCTCTAGGTTACCGGCGTAGGTAAGGAGGTCGAGTGATACGATGTCTTCGTTCGATTGGACAAACCAGTCCAACACGAAATTTGACCCGATGAAGCCAGCAGCGCCTGTGATGAGGATAGTCATGGGGCTTATTTTAACAGTTTAATTTTAGTCTTGGTCGAAGAGATCGGTCTGAATATCGAGCTACTTTCGCATGACGGAGAGCTTGTCCGACTTCGGGAAGGACAATCCGTTTAACCACTTCCGGACAGCCTCAAGGGATACCGTGTGGCTATCTTGGGCGCGCAAATTAAACTCGTTCGCGATGAAGTTGGTCGAAGGAATTTTGTTATAGCGTTTCTTTAACTATTCCTTGAAGTGGGCACTAAATTTTTTGCGAAGGTTTTTCAAATTGACTTTAATATCCTTAAGAACTTAATAAAATTATGGTTCTTAAAACGATCGCTATTGCCAACTAAAATTAAAATTTTGCCAACTAATGTCAACTACAAATGACAAGAATGCGCCTAATTTGATATCGATTCAAGCCCTTTTGAGAAAGATGAGAGAGAGAGAGAGAGTAGAGAGAGAGGAATACCCTTTTTTGGAATTTTTCCCGGTAAAAAAAGTGCAAACGGTAGCTGACGCACCTATCTTTTAGGGTTTGCTAACACCACTTAGCGTATCTATGCGGGTGCGATCTAAAGTTTATGTAATAAGGCCCCCAAGTAAAGCGCGATTTGGCCATCTAAAGTTTGACGGTAAATACCTAAGTCATTCACCATGCATAATCGCGTAAGCATTCCCTTATCTCTTTTAATAAAGAAGTCATCGATAAGTCTGATGTTAGCTTTTGTGAAAGGCATATTAATTTGATTGAAGGTATCCAAGTGTTTTGAGTTGTTATCTCGGTAGACACCCATCAGCAACATACGCAGTCGCCTTAGTTTGGCGATGAAGCCGGTGTTGGCCCCTATGAGCGATTTACTATGTTGACGATAAAAAATGGTAGATTCCGTGTCATACAAGGTCTTACCCTCTGACAGTTCATTCACGATATAGAGCCACCAGTCGTGCGAAACCACCTCGGCCTTGGGATACTTTTGGACCTTAGTCTTGAGGGGATTATTGAAGGCCATGGTATTACCACCAGCGATACTCTGGACGATGGCATTCTGGAATGATGGAGGCTTCAGGAACAACTCTGACTGGCCTAGTATTTTTTTAGCGTCACTCGAGACGTAGGTCGTCCTCGCACAGTAGAGTGCGGGTTTTAAAGGGTCGAGTTTGGAAATTTTTTTACTCGTATGGCTTAACTTATGTGGCATCCAAATATCATCTTGGTCACAAAGAAAGTAGAGGTCGGCATTGATTTTTGGGTCGTTGATGATCTGGAGGAAGTTTTGGCAGAAACCTTTTTTAGGGCCTTTTCGGATGTAAAGTTTTTTGACACCCCATTTTTTTTGATAAGTTTTAAGGATGTCTAAAGTTTTATCTCTGGACCCGTCGTCATTCACGTAGAGCGTCCAATTTTTGTAATCCTGAGCCTCAATGGAGTCGAGCTGCTCCCTTATAAATTCTTCGCCATTATAGGTGCACATCAAAATAGCAACCTGAGGTTTAAGTTTAAACGTCATGAATGTGTCATGTATTACGTATTTTTCTCTCGAGGATTCGGAGCCACTCTATAAAGAAAGAAATAAATCCCCCAAAAGAAAAGAATAAAAAGTAAGGTGAGTGGCGGCTTTTTAAATGCCCAAGGCATGGCAATAAGGGGGAAAAGCCATAGTATAGTTAAAAGAGGCATCACCGTTGGGTTGGCATAACCCTTCATTTGCGGAATTTTTCTTAAAAAATAAAAAATCTTAATGTGTAAATGCATTGTGTCTGCTTTAGAAATCGATTGGCCCCGATAGAATCGCCTTACCATGGAAAAAGAGACTTCAGTCATAGGATAAATCAAAATCAAAACTGCAAGCCAAGGTGAGATCTCAGGATGTCGGCCAAACAGAATAATCGTAAACATCCCTGTGAGAAATGCAATTGCGTAAGCCCCTAAGTCCCCTAAAAAGATTTTACCAAAGGGGTAATTAAAAACGATAAAAGTGGTAATTAAAATCATCATCATCAAAATCGGCATCATGATCGTATCGTCGTTTACCTGATAGGCTAAATATAAGAGGCTAACTAGAATAGATAAAAAAATGGCACTGCAAAGTCCATTCACCCCGTCGGTCAAGTTACTTCCGTTAGCAAGTGCAGTAAGCGCAAGAGGATAAAAAATCATGGGAGCCAGGGGATTTTTAAACCATGATGCTAAAAAAGTATCCTCAAAAGAAGGGTAAGGCCCACTAAAAAACATTACATAGAGAACCCCACTTCCCAAAAGCCCTATGAGTCGGATAAGTGGTCGCACGTTATGGAAAAGGTCTTCTTTGAGCGCAATCAGGCTCAGTGGAATCATGCTTATCAAGCAGGGTTTTAAAATAGAAGCGACTTTTTCATCGGCATGCACCCATGTATATGTAAAGATTAAGGCCAGGATGACGAAACCACCTAGGCGCGGAGTTTCAGCTAAATGAATTCTTTGAATTGCTTTGTAGGTTTTGAGGCCTAATTTATTATAGGTTTTTTTATGCCAGAGGATAGCGACTACAGCATTTAAAAAAAGCGCTAAGAGAGGGTAGCTGGTGAATGAAGTATCAATCCATTGAGGCATATAGAAGTTCATGGGAGTATTTTAACAACGGAAATCCTATACTCGTAAATTATTTTTTAAAAATATTAAATGACTTAACACAATCTAAAAGTATACTTCGTTTGTTCTATTTAAAGCTTCATAAACAACACACGAAATTATTATTCGGTTTTAGGCATGTTACTTAATATTGAGTTATTTTAATCTTGGTAGTGGAGAAAATAATGACATAGGTTTACGAGAAATGTTTTTTTTCTTTCCTATTTTTAAAAAAATCAGTAAATTAAATTTTCCCTTTAAACTCTTTTAATAATTCTTTATCGCTTAATTCTTTTTTCGATTTTTTACCTAGAAAAAAGAAAGCAGATGCAGCATCATAACTACCAGGCTTATCGATAAGATAATAATCAAAATATTTAAGAAAAAAAGAAGTGGAATGAGCAAAGATTTTTATTAGCATGCCTAGATGTTTTGATGATGTAAAGCTTGCTAAAAAATAAGTATAGGCCCAGGCTAAGCTTGAACCTGGTCCCATTAGAGGAGCGTGTTCAATTTCCACGAACCGTCTAAATAATCTCCTATGTCCTAAGTGAGTGAATCTAGTAAAATCATATGCTCCCATATGGACTTGTTGCATAAATGGCGTTTCCGCATAGACAAGCCCTGAAACTTTTAATACTCGGTGTATTTCATGTATACATCTTGCCGGATCTAATACATGCTCCAATACAGCCTGAATAATGACACAATCAAAAGTACTATCCTCAAAAGGGATATCATGGCCATCAGCAATTAGATTTGTTTTAGGGGCAAACGAGACATCCATTCCAATTATCTCAAATGATGATTCTTTATATAAGACATCAATACCCACACCTTCTATCCCGCCACCAACAACTAGGATTTTTGCATTTGATGGTAATAATTTATGTATTTTTTTAAAGTTTTTCTTTGCTTTTAGATTTAGGCCTATTGATGGAGAAAAGTTCTCAATAATTTTATATATTTTCTTTTGTTTTAAATTCCAAGTTGTGTTTTTTCTATTAACAAAATCACCAAATGAAAATAAACTCGTATCCTCGTTAATTAAGATAGGAATATTATTTACTAATGGGTAACGTATTAACTTTTTATCTTTAGTAATTAAAAAATTATTTTCAAGAAGTAATTTCTGGTGTGTGCGAGGACACCTTAACCTTTTTAATAAATAGGTAGAAAAATTCAAACTGTAAGTCTCATTTTTTTAAAAAATATTCCGCTGTAATAAAATCTGTTTCACAGTCAAGATTAACTGATCTTTCAATAGGCATCTGATAAGCAAAACAACTATTGCCAACTAAAGAGTTATCCTTAAATAATATATCTCTTTTTACAAGATATATTGCCCCATTTCTAATATACACTTTTGGCAAAACTTGCCTAGGCCTCATATCTTCGAAGCCCTGGTCAATATAATTAACAAGAAATCCATTAATAATTCTTTTCATTCTTAAGGGATGAAATCCATCAACTTCAGTAACGCTTATAACAGAATCAGATTTATTTTTTATTAATAAATTTATTGATTTATCAATATCAGTATAAGTTCTTAGCGGTGATGTAGGTTGTAGCATCAATACAAGATCATATTTGTAATGATTCATTTTTTCCATGTATTGAACAGCATGCTTTAAAACATCAATTGAAAGTGCTTGATCAGTTGATAAATTCTTTGGACGTTTAAATGGCGCAGGGCAATTAAGATTTATTGCAATTCTTCTTATCTCATTATCTTCAGTTGAGATAACAAAGTCAGTCAACAATTTTGACTTTTTGGCAGCTTCGATTGAGTATTGAATTAAAGGTCTACCACCTAAAATTTTTATATTTTTTTTTAGAACGCCTTTTGACCCACCCCTTGCCGGGATAATAGCTAAAATTTTAGGCTCAATCACAATGAATGCTCTAATTTCATTTTAACTGTATTTTTCATTTTCTTATTATCTTTAAAAAAATATTCTAAATTAGAACAAAATAAAGAGCCTTGCTTTTTCCAATAACTAGAACTCATCCCAGCAATATGGGGAGTTATAATAGTATTATTCAAATTCCACAATTTTGAAGTTTTTGCTAATGGCTCTTGATTAAATACATCAAGCCCTGCCCCTGATATTATTTTATGATTTAACGCAAATATTAGGTCATCCTCTACAACAGTTTCGCCTCTTCCTATATTTATAAAAAAAGAGCTTTTTTTCATATTCTTAAAAATTTTTTTACTAAAAATATCCTTTGTTTCATTATTGTAGGGAAGTAAATTTATAACATAATCTTTATCTCTAACAGCGTTTTCAAGATCTTTTAATAAAAATTGTCTTTTTATTTTTTTAGATCTCGACTTTCTTTTACTTATTACCGATACATCCATATTTAAGGCTACGCATATTTCTGATAACTTTTTTCCAACATCTCCGTAACCGACAATTAAGCAAGATTCATCTACCAAATCATGAACGTCATCAAAATATTGATCAAAAGATTCTCTAGTTAAGTTCTTCTTATTTCTTAAACTCTGGCACCAATTAAAACCCCTAGCTAGGTTAGTCATAAAAGCCAGTGCTGATGCAACCATTGCATTAACCATCGTTCCTCTACTATTTGTGATAATTATTTTTCTATCAACCACCTCTTTAAAATGGGCTCTATTAACGCCCACGGAACCAAAATGTATCCATTTTAGATTTGGCATTTGATTTATTAAATCCTTGGTGATTATGTTGCCCCAATAGATTGTAGCTTCTCTCAGAAAAGCCTTATCAGAATCATTTAATGGTCGTATTTCAACAAATGGATAACTTGACTTCAAACTCTTTAAAAGCCAAGCAGGGATAGAATACATGCTTAATGGTAAAAATAAATCGCTTACAATTTTAACTTTTTGATCTCTTGGAGATTTATCTATTTTTAAATTCATTTTTATAATTTATAGCCGCTTTGTGGGATAAATTTATATTTATTAAGTATTTTATCGTCAATTCTTACACCCAAACCTGGAATTTTAGACTGATGCAAAATACCATTTACAATTGTTGGTCTTTCCAACCACATTTCATCTGTAATATCTAGAGTTACCATTGGAATTTCAAGAATATCAATTGATGGGCAAGCTAAACCAACGCTAGCATTTGCAGAAATTGCTATCGCACTCCCCCAAACATGCAATGCACTTTTCATTTGTTTTTTTTGAGCTTGTGCAGCTAGCTCGCAGCAATAATATATCCCTCCTGAATGGGTTGCATCAAACTGCAAATAATCAACAGAGGTATCTTGAATAATTTTTTCATAATCTCTATTACAACTGTAAGCCTCACCCGCTGCAATTGGAACTAAATTCAACTGTTTTAGTTCTATCAAACTGCCTATGTTCGCTGGTAGCAAGGGCTCTTCAATCCATTTTAAATTAAATATACTTAAATCTTGTATTGATTTTTTCGCAATTTCAAGGCTCCATGCAGGACGTATAGTTCCCATAATTGCATCGACCATCAAATCTTTATTTAATTGTTTCAAAATATTACTTGCACGTTCAACTCTATTTAAATCTTCACTCCAATCTTTAAATCCAACTCTCATTTTATAAGCATCATGCCCATCATTCAAAATATTATTCACATCTGCTTCAATTTCATCAGCAGTCATTACCGCAGATCCGCTACTTGCATAAACTGGAATTTTTTTTCTGTGCTCTTTTGAAAGCAATTTAAATGTTTGAACGTTTAATAATTTACCTCTTAAATCCCATATTGCGATTTCTATTGCACTTAGAACACTTTGCAATAAGCCACTCCCGCCAATAAACGGTAGGTTATTAATAACATCATAATATTGATTGTTCCCTATTTTTTTTCCTAAAAGATATGGTTTAAGAAACTCAACAATAGGTTTTATTAATTCCGGGGCATAAACACCGACGTATGTTTCGCCTAAACCATAGTCTCCAGAATCTACAAAAACTCTTACGATACCTATAGACTTTACTCCCAATGGCTGACCAAGAGATTTCCCATCTCCGTATGGTGAAGATAGTGCGTGACCTTCAATATTAATAATTTTATTATCTAAATCTCTATACATATAATTTATTTTTTAAAATTAACCCTATGACCTTTCTGGGGGTATCATGATCTACCCTTAGGGTATATATAAACTTATTCAAGGGGAGGATACCTAAATTGTCACCTACAAATTTCCCTTTTCGTAAAAAGCAACTTCGCGTTACACAGCCCAACCCGTAAAGAGCTTTATGCAAAGGGGCCTTTTCACTTCTTGGTTTAAGAGCATTTTCAATTTGTTCAAAATCTCCATTATGGTCCTTCCAGAAATTCCCATAATCTGGGAATGATGAAAAAACAGTATCTAAGCCATCATATTGCAACTTCTCAATTATATTTTTTATTAAATTATTTGGGGGAAAGGGGTATAAGTAATTTATATAGACAAGAGCTTCAGGATAAAACTTATTTTTTTCGATGAACTCAAGAGCAAACTTAAGCACGTCTCCAACTGCTATATTCGTATCGTCTAAGGAAGAGGGTCTTGGAATAACACTTACTTTATTTTTAAGGGCAACGCTAATAGCCGATTGAATATTAGTGAGGATATAAATATTATTAACATATTTTTCTTTTTTTATATGCTTGATTGCCCTATCAAGAAGATCAATTTTATATATCTTAATATGTTCTTTTAAAACAGGAATAATAACAGCAAAATCTGCATTTTCAGGCTTCATTGATTTTGGCAGATCCCCCACACTTTCTTTGTCTATTTGATTTAGAATTGTTGCGATCCCAGCGGCTCTTGAGGATTTTGACTTATGATGGTGAAGCCCGTGATAATGATAAACAGCAGCATGTGGATCATAGATTATTTTATACCCAAGCTTTATTATATTTTTTGCCCAGATTCTATCTTCTATATTTGTTGATTCATTACAAAAAGGATTTTTTTCCCATAACTCTCTTAAAAAAATACTATTAGCGTTATGAAAAAAATAGTCTTTAATCTGTATTTTCTTATCTTGACCAAAAGTAATAAGCAAGTCTCTCTTGTCTAAATCATTTGTAAACGATAACGGCAATTGCCTGCCATATGCTGCTGCCACATCAGATGAGTTAAAATTTTTTATTAAACATTTGAGCCAATTGTTATTTTTTGGAATACAGTGTGCAGATATACAAACGATGAATTTAGCAAGCGAAAGTTCGACGCCTTTATTTATTGCTAGCCCAGGAATAAAATTTTTAATTGAAACAATTTTTTTAATTGGATATCTTTTGATTATTTGGAGAGTGTGATCTGTGCTGCAATTATCAACTATTATTATTTCAAAATCTTTAAAGCTTTGATCATATATCGCTTTAAGGCAATGCCCTATCCATCTCTCCTCATTAAATGTTCTAATTACTATGGAAATTTGTGGTTGAGAAATTTTACTCATTCAAACATATCAACAGAAATCAACTCTTCACAGGAATAGTCACCTTTTGCTTTTTTACCTAAAACCAAACCAATATTTTTGGGGGGTATACCAGTGCCTGGGTTCCTGTATGTAATCATTTCATTTGTTAAAGTTTGTCCTTTTTTCAAATCATGCTTTAGAGCCAATGATACGTGATATTTTTTTCTTGTAATCCATTCCGTTACACTGACTGATTTTTGAGTTTGTCCTTTTATTAATTCAATTTCTCTTATTTGCTTTATCATTGAAATAAAATTTTGTGGATTTAATGACATTTTATGATCGAAACCAATCATCTCATTATTCAAGGTATAGTGTCTTTCAATAATTCTTGCTCCCATCGCAACGGCAGTCAATGTAGGCAAATAATCTAACTCATGGCCAGAATACCCAACTGGCAAAGAATATCTGCTACTCAATAAATTTATTAAATTTAAATTACACTCATTGTGAGGAGTTGGATATGCAGAAACACAATGAAGGAGAATTAGAGGTGCATTATACTTTTTAAAGATATTTACTGCTGTATCAATTTCATCAATTTCAGCCATACCTGTAGAGAGAATTGTAACTTTTGATTTTTGCGCTACATAATTAAGTAATTCAATATTAGTAAGACTATGACTGGCTAATTTATATATTTTTAAATCTAGCTTTTCAAGGAAATCAACTGCGTCTATATCAAAGGCAGTACAAATAAAATCTATATTTTTTTCTTCAGCATATGACTTTAGTTCAACATATTGCTCAAAATTAAATTCTAAATATTCTCTTATTTCCCTGTACGTTTTCCCAAACTCAGGAAATCTGTCGTCTTTGCCGTCAAGATAACTCTTTACAGCTAATTTGCTAACAGTTCTTTTTTGAAATTTCACGGCATCAGCCCCAGCTTCGATAGCTAGATCAATTAATTTTTTAGCTATTTCCATTGAGCCATTATGATTTAATCCAGCTTCCCCAATAACATAGGTATATGAATTTTCAGAATTAGAGAAAATATTTTTTTTCATGATATTTTAATTTTTTGTATCATTGATTTATAAAAAAAACCTTCAGTAAAAAATGAGGCTGATTTTGCAGCCGAATTAGATAGTTTTTTATAATAAGAATAATTGGTAATAATTTTACTAATTTGTTCATCATAAGAAACTACGTCCTTAAAAAAAACAATATTTCTTTTTTTATTATACTCCTCTAACCCTTTATTATAAATAGCCACAGGAACCAAACCCAATGCCATACCTTCGATTAAGGGTAGACCAAAACCTTCAAAAGATGAAGTGCTGACAATAATGTGACACTTATTCAAAATATTGATATATTCGTTATCAGATTTAGGCCTAACAATTGATACATTTTTAATGGGCGTTAAAATGTGATCTTGTGAAATTACATAGTAATTCATGCCCTTTAATTTCGACATCCTAACAATATTCAAGAATTTTTCCAATCCTTTCCGAGGATGCAAATTAGTTACGATACAAATATTAGGATTTGAAAGGTTTGGTTTCTTAACGCTTGCCTTATAAGCTAGAGAAAAAACTGCAGGGTTTACAATATGATTGTCATTAAACCTTTCCAACTTAACTAAAGTTTTATTATAAGAAGCGAGTGAATATTTTGAATTAAATAATACTTTATGATATTTATAATTCTGGCTTAATTTAAAAAAAAATTTATAAATTGTTTTGGTAGCAATATTGGCTTTAAAATTTTCTTCAAAAAGTAAAGCGTCATTAGATTGAACATATCTAATAATTTTCTTATTTGAATATATGAAGGAAAAAATTGATAAAATTGGATCCGAGATTAATGCTATACCTATGGATTTACTAAATCGAATTTTAAAGGAAAGTACTAATGCAGCTAGCAAGATGGTTAAAATACCTTCATTAAAAACGAATTGAGATACACTTGTAGGAATTTTTTTCTTAAAAATACTTCCTTTGCGATTAAGGTAAAATAATTTAGCCTTTTTATTGTCGCGAATTGCCATCTCCGCAAACTGCAGTAAAACTCTATTTCCACCTCCAATTTTTAAGGATGGCAAAATTATTCCGTAATGATTATTCATCAAATGTCACTATGTGATGGGGGATATTCTTTTGCTCTAATAGTGTACTAATTTTGCTAATTCTGCTAGCAATAAAAGCCCCACGCAATGGAATATAAGAAATAACAAATTTGATCTTTTTCAACAAATCTAAATGGTTTGCTAAAAATAATGTTGAATTAAGTGGATTTACAATCGCTCTTATATTTTTATTGTAGATAATTATTTCGGATGGATAATTAGTATACGAAAAATCAAGCCCAAGGCTTCTATAAAACCTGTCATTAACATCTTTTTCAGATGGATGCTTAGATAAATATATTTTTTTAAAACCTCGATCTTTAAGACTTGCTAGAGTTTTTGTGATTAATTTTTGATAGTCAAGCTTTGTCATCCTTCCAGCCTCAACCAAAGGGGATGACATAAATAAGGCTGAGTTAATTTGCTCAATAGTTATATTATTGAGAGATATATTTCGAAATAATCTTTTTACATGGAAACTTATGTTGATTATAAATTTATCTGACAACATTTGAATATTCTTTGGGTTAATACATGTAAAAATAAAATTATATCTGTCGTCAGAAAAAAGGGTATATTTAGAGGGGAAAAAAATAAACCCGTGTAGTAAGTTGATTACGAACCTTAAAAATCTATATTTTCTTTTAACTATATATTCATTAATGAGCCCATCATCAAATTGAATTACATCCTTATTTCTTACCCTTAAAAAATTTTTTATTAGTTCAAAATACAAACCTGAAGCAAAGCAAGTGCATAGAGTGTAATCATTGCAATCTGCTTTCAAACTCTCTAAGACTTTTTTAATTTTTCTTACTGTTTTAAAGTTTAAGGATAAAAATGAATCTCTACTGTCTATATTTAAAACATATGATCTTTCTGGAATTTTTATAATTTTTGAAAGAAAAAATAAATCTTCACTTTTGCCTTTCCATAAAAGTACAGTACTATTTTTTTTAAAATAATCCCCTAAAATAGAATAAATATATAGTGCCTGAGTTACAGACCTTACATCAATAACTAGGGCAGATGTTTTAATAAAATTTTTATAATTTTTTAGGGCCATATTTTTTTTTATCAGACCTAATTGTAATAATTTTTTTACCCTCAAGCTTAAAAATTTTATTGCAGTTTGTAAGTGTCGCTTTCCTGTGCGTTACCATGATAATGGTGCACTTATGATATGCTTCATAAATTGACTGAATTATTCTTCTCTCCAATTTAGGATCGAGAGCGCTTGTAGCTTCGTCCAATATAAAAACAGTTGGTTCTTTATACATTGCCCTTGCAAGACCTATCCTCTGCTTTTGACCGCCTGAAACCTTATCCCCTCGATCTCCAACTTCCTTTTTAATTCCATCTAATGATATTCCAACAAAATTCTTTAATTGAGCAACATTACAAACCTTATCAAGTAAATCATAATCTACGTAATCACCCTCCGACAAAAATGTTATATTCTTTTTAATACTTTCGTTAATCAAAAAAATATTTTGAGGAACATGAGAAATATTTTTTTGCCAATGTTGCAAATTTCTTTTTGTTAATTTTTTTCCGTCAATATATATTTCTCCGTAAGATGGGGTAGTAAGTCCCATTATTAGATCCAAGAGCGTGCTTTTTCCACAACCAGAATCTCCAATGATACCGACGCAATCTCCTTGATTAATTTTAAGGTTAATATTATTGAAAGCATCTTTTTCTTCGTTTGGGTATCTATACGTAATATTCTTTAGAACAATCGCTTTATTAAATTTTAAATTTTTAATTGTCTTAGAATCTGGGAATTGTTTAATTGGTTTTTTTAATGCACTTAAAATATCATTCAATGACATGCCAACGCCCCTTGCAGAAGTTATTCCAAAGTAAATATTCTGTACAAGTGGAAGTAATCGTTGGGCTGATAAAGCCATCACACCTATTGTAACTATTATTTGATCGCGGTTTGTTGAAGCTTTAATTAAAAATAAAGCTATAAAAGCCAATAAAACCATCCCAAATGATTCAATTAAATATTTTGGACTTTGACCAACAATAAGAATATCACTTTCGGCTTTTTGAACCGGTAAATTAATTTCAGAAAATTTATTATAAAATTTTTGATGTGAATTGCTAAGTATTATGTCTCTTATACTTCCCAGGCTCTCCTGCATGAATGTAATGAGGCTAGATGATTTTTTAGAAATTAGTTCACTATTATTCTTTAAGTTTATTCTGCAATATTTTGTAACGATAAAGTAGGCGAACGTAATTAGTGCTAAAGAAAAAAAAGTAATTTTTGGGCTTAACAGAAGTAATAAAATGAGAATGAAAATAATCATTACAATAGAAGATAAAATTGTAATAAGTGGGTAAATTAATCCCGTAACTATAAGTTTTGTTTTGTTGATTACCAAATCAATTAATAAGGTTTTGTTTGATCCTAAATGTTGATCGAAGTTTTGACTAAGAATTTTTTTATAGATAGCCAAGTTCAAATCTGCCCCAGCATTATATGAGAACTGAGATGTTTTTCTTATTAGCATAATTCTAATAAAACCAGCTAATACTGATGCAAATGCAAGGAAAATAAAGGCAATACCTATAAAGTTTTCTTTATTGTAAGCACTAAAAATATTAAAGAAAAATTTATACTGGCTATAGCTAACAATAATATCAGGGTTTGATAAGGCAGCAATAAACGGAATTAATAACCCAATGCTAATAAATTCTGAAATGGCACCAAGTAAAATAAAGAATATTAAATGATAGAACTGTTTTTTTCGTTCTATCGAAAGATGACCCCATAAATCTTTAATTTGTTTAATTTCCAAATGCCTACCTTACAAATCAAAGTACTTTAAAGGTCCATTTTTTGGATCATGATTATAAAAATCATCGATTAAGCTTCTTCGTTTGATTGGAAAACTCTCAAGATGTTTTTTGTAACTCCTCCTTGCGATAGTTTGAAGTGAGGACGTAAGGTCATAATGAATTATTTCTGAGAATTTATCAATGCACTTATTAATAAATCCCGTGCGATTTAATAGGTAATCTCCTCCAAACAAATATTTAGAGGCACTATAATAAAATCCCCATTTGTTTTTCCAACACTTCAAATGATCTGTTCTTCCATATAGTTTTGGATTGCCATTTGGAGAACTGCGCGGTAGATTATGTTTTAGTTTTAAACTTTGGTCATGCGCAAAGGAAATGTCAGGTATAACGATATTGTAAATATTTTTATGTAAAAACTGAAAGGCTACGTCATCCCAGGAGTTAAAAAAGTTAAAGTCGAAATCAATTTTAATATTTTTTTTATACTGAAAATAATTAATTAAAACAGTGCTCCAAAAAACAGACTCTACTGCGTAAGGTTTATTTAAAAAATTATTATAATTTACTCTGGATGAAATCTTTCTACTATAGTAACCATTTCCTAACTCAAGTGGCGTTCTCGCTGTTGTCATAAGCTTACTATGACCTTTTTTAAATTGTTTTAAATCATATTGATCATGGTATACATTAAACCCAATCACTCCAAATTTTTTCATTTTTTTAGAATTCGATAGAAGCTCATCCAAATTATAAAGAGAGTTTTTTTCCATAGGATAGGCATCATGGTGCATGTACAAAACCCATTCAATCTCTTTTTTTTCGAAAAAAAATTGTGCTGCTTGAAGAATATTATCTTGAAGTGCTGTAGTGTTAGCGTCCAAAAAATCTATGCCGTATTTTTTGCAAATCTCTTGCCCTGCTGCTCTATATTTTTTTTCGCTGTTTAAATCTAAATTTAAAATAGGTACGCCTGTGTAATCATACAAACTATACCATTCATCAATCATGGTGTATGTATTTCTTGTTGTTAATACAATTCCGAATTTTTTTTTTATCATTAGGAATTAAAATTCAATTAAAGCTTTCATAAATATTACCGTATATCCATACCTTGTTAAATTCAATCTAAATCTCTCCTAGAGCAATAAAAGCTTCAGGTATTGGATAGTGATGATTGCCAATAAAGAGTCCATTCTGATCGATATGCTCAGCATTTTTTAGCGCTCCATGAATTTCAAAATTAAAATATTTAACCACCTCGTTTTTAGTAAAATTTCCTGCAACAATAGGGCGACACTCAAATCCCAATTCATTGAGCCTCTGTTTTAAATCTTTTCTTTTTAATTTGCTTCCCGGACGAATTACCAAACTAAAACCGAACCAGCTACTCTCACTGATCTCCTCCTGAATAATAAGCTCTTGATGATTGGAAAATGCATTTTGGAATAGTTTTGCATTTTCCCGACGTGCAGAAATTATACAGGGCAAACGTTTAACCTGCTCAACCCCTATAGCTCCAGATAATTCAAGCGGTCGTACGTTATATCCAGGCAAGACAAAACGAAAAGACTCTTCAAATGGATCGTCGCTTTTATCATCACAGACAAAATTTCTTTTAGGTAAGTTACGAGTCCATCCGTGCGCTCGAAGCGAAAGTAGAATTTGATACAATTCTTCATTATCTGTAACAATCAATCCTCCTTCCATCGTAGAAATATGATGACTAAAAAAAGAGCTAAATGCGCCCATCAATCCAAATGTTCCAGTGTGCTTTTTATTATATTTGGCGCCCATAGACTCGCAATTATCTTCTATTAAAAGAATATTGCGATCACAAATTATTTGATTTATCCTAGTAAAATCATTTGGATTACCTAGCAAATTTACAACCATGATCGCGCGTGTTTCATTTGTGATAGCCTGCTCCAATTGATTAAGATCATAATTAAGTGTATGTAAATCTATGTCAATAAACTTAATTTTTAGCCCGTATTGATACAGGGGGTAATAAGTTGTGCTCCAGGAGACTGCAGGAACTATTATTTCATCCCCTCTGTTTAATTTAAATTTTGGATTTTTAGTGTAAAACAGAGCCGCAATCATCAATAAAATAGCTGATGATCCAGAATTCACCATTACACAATATTTACTTCCTGAATATTTAGCGAAACATTTTTCAAAGCCTTCAACGTGCTCCCCCATAGTAAACATGCCAGATAATATAACTCTCTGGATTGCCTCATACTCATCCTGACCCCATGCTGAAGTAGCTAGTGGAAATTTAAAAGTCATGTACACATTCTCTTAAGTAAAATTTATAAGCCTCTTTTATTCCGTCGATCAAATTAGTTTTAGCCTGCCACCCCCAAGCTATCTGACGATCAATATTCACCAGCTTTCTTAATGTTCCAACTGGACTTGAAATATTATGAAATAATTTTCCTTGATAACCGATTATATTCGTAACAGCTTCATAATATTCGTTAATAGTATGATCGTAACCAAGACCAATATTCATGTAAATTGGTAGTGTTTTAAAATTCTTGATCGCCACTAAAATTGCATCCGCCAAATCACCTGAATACATAAATTCACGCCTAGCAGTTCCATCGCCCCAAATCTCAACTACCGGGTTATTTTTAATTTTAGCCTGATGTATTTTGTGAATAATTGCAGCAAGAAGATGAGAATTTTTTGGGTTGTATTTATCATATCTACCATAAAGATTACATGGAATAATAGTTTTATATTGATACGCACTGTCCTCGCGAGTAATGTATTCACATAGCTTAGCTGAGGCAATCTTAGCTAAAGCATAACCTTCATTTGTTGGCTCTAATGCACCTTTAAGCAACATCTCTTCAGTTAATGAATCTGAATAATTACAGGGGTACATACAAGAACTTCCTAAATTAATCATAGATTTAATGCCAACCTCATGAGCCGCCATAATTATATTACGGCCCATATCAAAATTATCCACAAAAAAACTTATTGGTTCGAGCATGTTGGCTTGAATTCCGCCAACTTTCCCTGCGGCATGAATAATCATGTCTGGCTGGTGCTTCTGCAGGTAAGTCTTAATTGCTTTAAATTCAAATAAATTTAACTCATTACTTTGAGGTGCAAGTACTTTAAACTCAGAAACATTTGGATGTTCAAGTATATTTCGTCCAACCATGCCACTGCCGCCCGTCAATAAAATTATTTTTTTTTTCACACTAAAATACCTTTAGCGACTATTCTTGTGGCGGAAATAATACATATCCATGTTTTTTAATTAATTCTTCGCGCTGTGCTGATTTTAGATCTTCATTAATCATCTCGGAGACTAATTCATTAAATGAAATTTTAGGAGTCCATCCAAGCTTTTCTTTGGCTTTTCTAGCGTCGCCAAGTAATGTTTCAACTTCAGCAGGCCTGAAATAACGAGGATCGATAGCAACAATACATTTTCCTGATGAGTTAAATCCTTTTTCTTCCATTCCATGGCCATTCCAAGTGATAGGCAAATTAAGCTCTTTAGCAGCAGCACTCACAAAATCTCGAACGCTAAATTGAATACCTGTTGCAATTACAAAGTCTTCTGGGGTTTTTTGCTGAAGCATCATCCACTGCATCTCAACATAATCTTTTGCATGACCCCAATCTCTCAAAGAATTTATATTGCCCAAATATAAACAATCTTGTAAGCCGAGCTTAATTCGAGCTAAAGCCCGAGTAATCTTTCTAGTAACAAAGGTTTCGCCACGAATAGGGCTTTCGTGATTAAATAAAATTCCGTTACACGCATAAATACCGTAAGCTTCTCGATAATTTACAGTAATCCAGTGGGCATAAAGCTTTGCAACTGCGTAAGGGCTTCGTGGATAAAATGGTGTTGTTTCTTTTTGAGGTGTCTCTTGAACCAAGCCGTAAAGTTCGGAAGTTGATGCTTGATAAAAACGTGTTTTTTTAGTTAAACCTAAAATTCGTATTGCCTCTAAAATCCTAAGTGCGCCTAAAGCATCAGAATTTGCTGTGTATTCAGGCTCTTCAAATGAAACTGCCACATGACTTTGAGCTGCAAGGTTATATATCTCATCTGGCTGCACTTTTTGGATAATGTGCATAAGGCTAGTTGAGTCAGTCATATCACCATGATGCAAATATAATGGACGGCCTTTTTCATGCACATCATGAAAAAGATGGTCAATACGGGCAGTATTGAATAATGAACTACGGCGCTTAATCCCATGCACTTCATACCCTCTATCTAAAAGAAATTCTGCAAGATAAGCACCATCCTGCCCCGTCACACCAGTAATTAATGCCACTTTAGCCATAACTAATTACTCCTTCCATAAGTATCTTCAACCCTCAAAATATCATCTTCACCCAGGTAGGAACCTGACTGAACCTCAATTATTTCCAAAATATCATCACTAGGATTTCTCAATCGGTGGATCTTCCCAATTGGGATATACGTTGACTGATTTTCAGCTAATATGAACACTTTATCCCCGTTGGTAATTTCTGCAACCCCTTTAATAATAACCCAGTGCTCAGCACGACTTTCGTGCTTCTGAAGGCTCAAGCTGGCACCAGCCTTCACCTGTATACGCTTCACCTTAAAGTTCTCACCTACATCAATCGTGTCGTACCAGCCCCATGGCCGAGATACCTTGCGATGGAGCACCTGCTCTTCACGGCCTTGATCCGATAGCTGGCTTACAATTTTTTTTACAAATTGGCTTTGACTTCGATCTACCACCATTACGGCATCGGCTGTTTCGATAATCACTAGATTACTAACACCAACTGCCGTCACAAGGCGATGACTGGAATGTATTAAATTATTTTCAGAGGTTTCGACAAGTACATCACCTTGAATCAAGTTACCGTTCTGATCTTTCTCACCCCCTTGCCAAACAGCATCCCATGAACCTAAGTCGTTCCAACCGGCATCGAGCAGGATCACCTTAATTTCAAATTTAGAACCGGGACACTTTTCTATCACGGCATGGTCAACAGACTCACTTGGAATCTCGAGAAATAATTGATTGTTAGGCCTAATGAAGCGCTGATCGATTGTTGATTGGTTAAAAGCATTTTCTGTTGCCACCAGAATGTCTTTCCTGAAAGCGTTAAGCGCTTTAATCCAAACACTCGCACGGACGACAAATATTCCACCGTTCCAACTATAGTCCCCGCTATCAAGATAAACTAGCGCAGTCTCAAGGTCAGGCTTCTCCACGAACTTAGTGACATTAAACTCACCGAAGTCCCCGGCCCCGCCAACTTGCTTGATGTACCCAAAACCAGTTTCCGGGCCTGTTGGTTTGATGCCAAGAATCACAATTGACCCGGAATTAGCAACTTTGATAGCGCTGTGCATTGCTTTGGTAAAGGCCTGAGTATTTTTTACCGTCTGATCGGCTGAGGTCACAACCAACACTGGATCGCCACCATCTTTTAATACCTGCAAGGCAGCCAGCGTCAGGGCAGGTGCCGTGTTCTTGCTTTCAGGCTCCAATAGCAACTTAGCAGAAACGGATGACATCTCCCTCAACTGCTCTAACGTTATGAAGCGATGCTCCTCACCCGTCACCACTAGGGTTTCACCAACTGAAATATCATCGGAGGCAATATGATTGACACGATCAACCGCTTGCTGAAATAAGCTCGTCGTTCCAGAGAGCACTAAAAATTGTTTTGGGAAACCTGCGCGAGAGAGAGGCCAAAGGCGTGAGCCAGAACCTCCACAAAGGATCACTGGCGTTACTTTGATGTCCGAGGGGTTCTGCATACTATTGCTCATTATTGAACATATTTAAGTATTTTTCATAAAATTAAACTTTCAATTTTAATTGAAGAGATTCAATTTCTTTTTTCAATGAATGATATTCATCCATTTTTCGTTTTAAAAAACCAGAAGTAAGTCGCATCTTTTTAGAGATGCCCTTTGGTGTTAATAAATAAAAGTAACCAGTTTTTTTCGGGCTTTTACTAAAGTTATGGATCTTGATATGCCCAATATCGATAAGTGCCTTTAGGCAATAATTGATACCGCCTAAACTAACACCTAGTTTCTGAGCGATTTCTCTTTGTGAAATATCAGGATTATCTTCAAGCAAGTGAAGTATTCGAAAATGAAGATCTAAATCAATGGTTTTCAAAGGTTTCTTCAAAAGAATATGCCCGTTATTGTTCAACAATGAACAATAATAAACCCAAAGTAAAAAAACAACCATTTAAAATTAAAATTGCTTAAGGAAATATTTCTCTAGATGTAAAAATAGCCCCCATGAAATCTTTGGTAGAAAGATAAATATCTTAGTACTTAGGCCAATCTATATGAAGCGTACCATCGTTCTATAAAATACAGCGTTCACTTTCAGGAGGATAGAAATCGGTTGTTTTATACAGAAATTAAAAAGTAGCAGAAAGCGTTAAAAAAACCATGCGCAAACCCCTCGGGTATATAAAGTTGTTTCTTGTTGTCACTTGATAAAATTTCAGCAATATATTGCCCATATGTGGGGGATGATTTTCTGATATCGACTACAACATCGAAGACTTCACCCTGGATGACGCGCACCAATTTACCTTGTGCATGCGGGGATAATTGATAATGCAGGCCACGAGGGACGCTTTTAGATGATTTGGAATGATTGTCATGTACAAATGAAACATTTAATAAAGTTTCTTTTTTAAAAGCACCTTCTCTAAAACTTTCAAAAAAAACCGCGTGTGTTTTCAAATACACTAGGCTCAATTAAAAGCACATCAAGAATGCTCAAAGAGATGGCCTTCATGTTCAAATAATTTTTCTTGTAAGATGCATTTTAAGTATTAATCAAAGCAATTTTAATTAATGCACTTTAATTTTTTAGGTAGTCAATACGGCTTAATACGTAAAAAGTGGGTTTTCAGACCTTATATATAAAGCGTCGTATGCAACTGGGACACCAAAAGAGCTTGGTTGCATTAAATTTAAAAATCTAAAACCCTTTGAATTTAATTGCGATGTGACAGTGCTAAAATTTGAAAAATTGTTATAACGATTAAGAATATTATTTTCAACAATTATCCATTGCAGGTTTTCTGGAAAAATAATTATTGGTCTCAATATATCAAGCTCGCAACCTTGAACATCAATTTTTAATCCCATACTTTTATTATCATGAAGTTTGTTACTACTTATTCCATCAAAAATAGAGCTTAAGGTAATAACATTGACTACTTTTTTGTTTTTAACGTTATATAAATTTTGTTTTTGTGAGTCCTTATGATTAAAAATAGAGCTAGCACCCTCTTCATTGAAAATATAGAAATCTTGCTTTCCTTTTTTATCTGAAACTGCTGCTTCTATAAATTCATAGTTGACTGGCTTATCAATCAAATTTTCTTTTAATGGATCAACTAAAATAAAGTACGACTCTATAAATGCGTTATAAAGATCTGGCGTGCCTGTATGAACACCTATATCGATAACTATATCAGTGGAAAAATTATCCTTAATAGCAAGGTAATACTTATTTTTTTTTGTTAAAACACTGTAAGAAAAAAAGATTAGTTTTTCAAAATATTTATTAATATAAGGAATTTTTAAAAATAGACTTATCATAGAAGACATAAGTCTTAGTAAAGCCATTCGAATCATGATTTTTACCTTTAATAGTCGACTCTTACTTGTACCTTGGAATGGGTTTTGCGAACCCCTCTTACCCACAAAAACTTTAAGGTGAGTTTTTGATGCTCTACTCCAAGTGTTGGGGGTATTTTAGCAGGGTTGGTTTAGGGTGGGGGTTTTTCAGATTTGCTCGTTAAAAACGATAGACGGTATTAGGATAATTGTTTATAGTTTTACAAACTAACTTATTTAGTAAACCAATTTTAAGCCTAATACTCATCATTCCTGCACATGAGTTTTTACTAAAACTTTATGGAACCTGATTATATGAGAGCTCACACAATTCAAAAACTTGTTTTAATTACACTACTCACTTTATCTGCTTCGGTGTTAGCTGCACCTCTTTTTGATGATAACAAATGGAACTCTTATTATTTGGGAGGCTCGTTAGGTTATGCAGACGGCAGAGCAAATAATAGTGAGGATGGCAGTTATAATTCTGGAGATATTGGAAAATATTCAGCTAATGGAGCTCAGTATGGCATTTATGGTGGGAAAAATTGGTCAATGAATGAAAAGATTGTTTTCGGCGTTGATTTGGGATTTGGTAATTTAAATATAAAAAATAGTCGTCAATTGGATTTTTATAAAAATCGGGGAGCGGCAGGCGATAGCGTTGCAACCACATCGAACGGTTTATTTGTTGAGGCGGCTGGAAGATTAGGAATTAAACTTATAGAAGAAAAGGCTTTAATCTATTTAAAAGCAGGCTATATACAAACAGATATTAAACAAAAGTTTGAAGATACTTGTATCGAAGAACCTTGTGGTCCAGGTCTGATATTCAGTAATGGAGAAAGACAACATGGACCTCTTATTGGTGCTGGTGTTGAATATAATATTCAAAAAAATATCAATGTTAGGTTAGATTACACTCATTATGAATTTGGCAGTGTAACCCAAACCTCTGAAAATGGAGCAAGTGCAGGTATTTATCATAGTTTTACTCATAATTTGAAAATGGATACTTTAAGAATCGGAGCCGCATATAATTTTTAAATATATTTTGATATTTAAATAAACAAAAAGCCACATTCAACTGTGGCTTTTTTATTGTCTGTTAATTTTTATGGGTATAAAAAAACCACCTCTCGGTGGCTTCATACTTGTACCTTGGATGTGGTGGAGCTGGGGGGAATCGAACCCCCGTCCGTAAGCACTCTACAGAAAGTTCTACATGTTTAGCTATCGTTGTTTTTGTTTAACAGATCAATCACCAACGAGCAAGCAATTTCGCCGCGAGTCACCTTAGTTTAATTATTAGTTAAGTGACCCAACCAATAACGAGTCTCTCTTTATGACGCTGCTGTGGTTGCCCACCCGACCGAGAGACCCTTCGGTGCAGCGTCCAGCTGGATTAAGCAGCTAGA
>SXGQ01240225.1_pt1 | contig 42509 bp, 46 predicted proteins | sample 3178371 | NCBI WGS metagenome assembly SXGQ01 (sample SAMN11356859, study PRJNA531348) | freshwater metagenome | isolation source: freshwater sample F1-20 | place: China: Fuxian Lake, Yuxi | collected 2017-12-25
TCTCAATCTTTTGCTTTTCTAGAGTATCCGGAAAGCGTTTCTCTAAAACTAATTTGACGAATGCTACTACTTCTGATCTCTTCACGCAGTTTCTTCTACAGTCTTAACTGGTTTAGGTTTTGTTGCAAGTTTATAAGCTTTGTCTAAATCGTATCCCATTTTGTAGTAATCCTTTCCTGTTTTAACAGCCTTTTCGTACTTGTCAGTTTGCAACCACGAACCGCCAGTCGGCGAATTAATTATCTCAGTCCAACCATTTGCTCGCAAATAATCTTGCATTACCTCAATCGGAATAGCAAATGGATCAGCTACTGTAATTCCTAATTTTTTTGCGACTCGATCTCGATATTTAGTAAGTTCATGCTTTGGAACAACTACTGTATTCAAGCCGAATTGCGAAATTGCTTGTAAATACACAGTCATTAACTCTGGCGGAATTTGTGCATCTGGATTTCCGATAAAACCTTGGCAGCTCTCCGGAATCTCAGCATATTCCAGAGTTTGGCTATGAACAGCATAGAGCGGATACATTTCCTCATCGGTAAAATCCTTTTTACGACTACGTGATTTAACTAGCTCAACATTTCTAGAAAGAGATGAAGTTAATTCTGGATAGCCCATTGCCTTTATGATCTTATTGATTGGCTCAATAATTAATCTAAAGAACTGTTGCTGCTTATCAATCGGCGGCGCAAATTCTTCTGGATATGAACCTGGTGCGTAACCAAAAATATCAAATTCATATTCATTAGGCGCAGCATAATAGAATCGGATCTTTGATCCAGATTGAATGTAATTATATTTCTGGTTTCCAGTCTTTTTAAGAATGTGATTGTGATATGCTGCCGCTCTTGCGTAAATTGAAATACCCTTTTCTAATTGTAGAGGCACTAACTTTTTTACATAATCATCATAAACTCTAATTGAGAAATTAAATGCGATTTGATCGATTGGTAATTGGTCAAATTCGTCTCTAATTGAGATTAGTTTTGGAATCAAGTCTTGCTCTAGGTCAAGATCAGTTCCGACTTCCAATAAGTATTCATACAATTTGTATAAGTTGGTTCTAGCCCAAACTGGATATGCGGCCTGAATTGCTTCAAGACCTTTAATAATTAGAGTTTCTTTGGACAGAAGTTCTTCTTTTTTATTGTCTTTATATGAGACGTTAAGGATGTACTTCTTTTTAGCAAGCCAAATCGCTGATCTTGAAATATTTTCAAGTTCAAAGTCTTGTCGGTTGTCAGTATGAAAGTGTGCAGCGTATCGAGTAAAGGCCTGTTTAAAATAATCTTTGAGTCGATTTCGGTTGATTGCTAAACAGAATTCTAATGACTGAGATGAATTAAGCTCTTGTGATAGGCCTTCAACTGATTGAATTGCATAGTCGAAACAAATGTATACTGAATCAGTATCGGTATAAATTGCGGCCTCTTTATCGATTTGGTTAATTGGTCGACCGGCAATACCTAGTTTTTGATGAAGCTCGGTATCAAGGTGCCACTTTGCCATAAAGTAGTGGTTAATTGCTTTGATTGAAAACTTAATTAAGTCTTGGCCCTGTAGAGTAATTGACTGAGCAATTTCGTTATTGTGAAAGTAAAAGTATCGGTTTCCGAATGCGCCATAGAAAGAGTTAATCAAGATTTTGATTGCATTCTGTCTTAGGTCTAGTGATTTGATTAGGTTTTCTTTTTCTGGTCTTGTCATTTTTGAATAGTCTATACAGTTTTGTACAATTATCTAGATCGAAGTTTATCTAGTGAGTATAATCTTAAATAAATACTAAAAAGACGACCCAAATGGCAGCCCTGCTAATGCAAGATAGATCTATTTTGAATAAAAAGTATCCATTCTTAGCGAATTTCCCATTTTCTGAATTTTCGTTAGAGGTTGGGGAGCTTCCTAGTGGACCCAGAGGGGTACTGATGTCGGATGAGGATGGCCCTGATCCAAAGCTTGCCAGATACGCCTCGCCCATTATTAAGTTCGTTTATCAAAAGGACACACGCTTTTCAATAAACATTCATGAGAAAGATCTACTTTGGGTACAAGCCCGGTCAGAAACAGTTATTGAACTTGATATTATTTCACAAATTTTAAATCATGGCTTGACAACAACTGCCATATTAGATAAGCGTGATTCAACTGAAGTAGCTGATGATTGGATAAAAAAGATATCTGATTCAAAAACTATGCTGGCATATTCAACATTTAGTGAAGTTTTATCAGCATTAGTAGGGGATAGGCTGATTAATGATACTGTTCAATTAATAAATAGCCTTAACAAGCTTTCCAATAAAAAGGGATTAGTTAAGTTAAATAAGGATGAATACGCGATTATTGAAGCATACTATAACTTTCGTCTAATTTATACAAAACTCATTCTTGGTATTGTCATTGCCTCAAAAATATCTCTTTAAGATGCAAAATGAGATGGATTCGTTTATAAAGTACCTCTATTCAGTTGAGGAATCTTTTGAAACTCTCACGGCCGATCAATTTCAAAAATTGTGCCTTATTCAAACAAAAGTCACCGAATTGGTCGATAAAGTAGATAAAGTCTTTAACAACACACCAACGCAAGTTCAACAATTACAAACAGTCGACCAGTCAGTTCAAATACCAGTACTAGAACCAGTCACAATTTCCGAAAGACTAGTAATTGGATTTGAAGAATTTATAACTGAAAAGGTTGCAAAGAGAGGAAAAGACTGGGTCGTATTAGACTCTAAAGGAAAAAAGGTTCTCGGCACCCATCCTTCAAAGGAAAAAGCCATCAAGCAATTACAAGCTATCGAAATTTCTAAAATGAAAGCTAAGGGCACTTGGAAAAAATGAAATTCCTAAAGAAATTTTCAAATTTTATAAACGAATCGTACTGGATTGAGCAAAGAGATCGGCTTGTCGATACTTATTCTAGGGAATTAGACACATTGTCTACATTTAATGAGGATCTGGAAGAGTCTTTACGAGATTTTGACAAATGGGTAGATGAACTTGATAGTCGCAAGTGGGGATACAATAGATATTCAAGGGATATTAGAAAACCTCACTATGCAATTGATGTTAAAACATACAATTCTCCAAGCCTAGAACAATATCAAGAAGCAGCTGACGATCCAGAAGCAAGCGCTGATAACATGGATAGGGATTGGTGGACATGGCTCGAGATGGAAATTGAAGATTTTGTAAATAATGTCTTTTTAGAAGATTATCGTGATGTATTTGATACAGTTACGATGGGCGGATCAAGTGGAGGTTGGATGTGTCCAATCCCAGATAATTCAATCGATGACTTAATAACTGGTGTACAGGAGGAAATGGACGAATACGCGGATCATCTCAGAAATTTAGATGAAAGCGAACTACAGGACATCCGAGCTTTTCATGAATATTCTCCAGAAGAAAGAACTAGACTCACCGATCTTGGCTTAGTGCAAAATGAGAATGCATACGATGAAGCCGTTGAAAAGAAACTCACGGTTATTAGAAAAATTGAAGAGAATACTGAAACTCTAATTCGTCACAGAGAAGCATTGGAATTTATCGAAAAGAAGCATGCTGAATTTGAAAAGAATGCAGAAACTAACTTCTTATCATTTGTTAGAGAGAGTCGTCTCTAAACAAATTTTGCCAAATCAAACTTGTGTTTGGAAACAATAAACTTTTCTCTATTATAAATCTTTTCACGAGCGGCTCCATGCTTTACGATGTATCCGTTAAGATCATCAATTAAATCATACACAACTACTTCATGTTTGCCGGCTAACTGGCGCATACCTCTACCGATTGACTGCCTAATCGTAATTTCAGATTTGTAACTCTCAGCAAAGATGATATGATTGACATTCTTAAGGTCAATACCTGTCGAGAAAGTTCCATATGATGCAACTAACACAACGCCTTGGCCCTTTTCCATTTCATTCTTATACGCAGCTCGATCCTGATCGCCAACTTCGCCATCAATATAGTGACAATTTTCATTCCACTCTCTGATTCGATCAGCTATTCTAGCGCCATATTGATCTTTGACATTGATAAAGAGAATTAGTTTATTTCCTTCAAGCTTTTTGCATAGACTTGAAATGAAATTGATTCGTGGCTCGTAACCAACTATGAATTCTCTTTCCATTGTAAACATTGTCTTGCCATCAATCGAGGTATTGTTCTCTCTCAACCACATGTACTTCTTAACCCAAGGCTCGTCCTGTGGATATGCAAGATTTAGCATCTTGATATAAACATTTGGAGAGTGTTGTTGTTCAATTAGAAAGCTTGACTTTAGCACCATCGATAACGGGCCCAAATACTGTTGGATTTTAAAAAAATCCGAGTATTCCTCCTCAACTTTAATTGTACCAGACAAGCCAAGTTTATATTCTGCATTCTTTGAAGACAATAGAATATTTTTGATTGAGTCTCCCCTAGACGTATGAGCTTCGTCAATACACAAAACTGAGAAATTTAAAAACCAATCTGGCTCTTTATTTGCAAGACTCTGATAAGTCGAAATAAGCAGGTCAGCTTCTTCGAATTTTTTATCAGAATACTTATTGGATCCACCGATCTGCATCACATTATAATTAAGAAGACCCGTTTGATAATCTTTTTCGAACTTTTCAGCAGTTTGGCCAACTAGTGAAATGTTTGGAACTACGATTAGTGCCTTTTTGTCTTTTGACACAATGCCTTTTCTCTTAAGAAATGAAATGTAGATATAGAGGATCAGAGTTTTGCCAGCTGACGTTGCTAATTCTTGTGCACAAAATTTGTATTTAAGAGCTCGGTGAGCCGCCTCCATCTGGTAATCACGAGGCTCGATATTAGAGCCATCTAATAGGACTGATGTAAATTTTTCTAGCATCTCTCTGGTAAAATCCAGATTAAGTAGAGAATCTAAACCGTCAATGTCAATTTCGTATCCAAAATTTTGGCCAAATTTGATAACTTCGCGCCAAAGACCTATTCCGATCTTATTTTCGGAATCTATGAATTTATCATAGCCATCCCAAAGCTTTCTTTTATAGAGAAAATTAAAATGATAACCCTTTTGCCTTTTTCGAAAGTGCAGCTTAAGGTCTTTAGCCTCTTTTTTTAAATCGGCATGAATTAATTGTAGGTGTTGACGATCATTTGTAACTTTGAATCTTAGCAAAACATTCTAAAAAATTTTTAGCCGAGTAGTTTTTCAACATCAACTCGGGTTTTTAGGCCAAACAGAACAGCGTCTACTGTTTTAATTGATTCTGCATAAAATGCAATTTGATTTTCGATCTGTTCTAGTTTTTCCTTGATATCAGCAGTTTTGCCGTCAACAATCGTTGCTTTTTCATTAGAGTTGTAGCGCATTTGCATGCTTTTGGAAGTATCAACCCATTCTTCTCCTTTACGTTCACGGTAAGTCTTTTTGAGCCTGGTAAAATGTTCAAGTAGAGTATGATTTTCTTCTAGCAAACGCTGACGCAAGCTCAAAAACGTAACTTGAACAGTTGTCATCTTCTTGATATTTTCCAAGAGTTTAATGCCATCATAGATCTCTGAGGAAAAGACTTCACGTTTTTCCTTAAAGACTTGAGCTACTGATTTCTTTTGAGTTTCTTCTTGCATCTGTTTATTTTACCTAAATTGCTCAGCAAGTTTTAGCTGATAAATGTGTAGTATACACCTTGCAATTGGTAAAAGTCAGATCCGAAGTCTGAGATAGTTGTACTAGAGTAGATGTCGTTTCCTATGATATGGTGATCGCCATTTTTATAGACAACTCCGATTTGACCATCATACAGGCAAACGACTGAATCTAGCGAATAGTGCTTGATCGAGCCCTTAACAATAGCCTTAAAGTCATCTAACGAAACATCAGTTCCGTCATTTGTGATAAAAATGCTTGGTACTTGGATTCGGCGCATACCCGTTCTAGGGTCAACTGCATGCAGCACCTGTAAAACGTATTTTAGCTTGCCGAACTTGTCTAGGTCTAATAAGAATTGATTGTATTGCTTAGCGTTCAAAAAGTTGTAAATAGCAAACGGTTTCTGTGACTGGACACAATCCCGGATAGCCGAATATCGGTTACCTTGGATTTCTCTAGTCTTTCTGATTACTTTTTCCATTTAAATTGTGTAAATTAGTGTAAACTACTTAGTTATTTATCAGTAAAATATATAGTTATGGCGAAACTGCAAGTATTCGATTTTGATGAAACTTTATTTAGAGTTCCAGGCTATGTCTGCAAAGAGGCAACTGGCCTAACCCCATATCAATGGTTCGACTCTCCAGAATCATTAGATCCAACATTTAATATTAAAGGTATTGAAAATGTTATTGTTAGAACAAGAGATACTGATGCGATCAACATTTTAATTACTCACAGAGTTGTTGAAACTAGAGATGCTGTCATTGATGTATTAAGTTCAAACAATATCAGATTTGATAAGCTCTACTTTATGGGCAGAGTCGGTAAAAAGATTGAGGTAGTTGTCGGTTTACTAAGAGCAGATGAAGAAATTGATCATTTAGTCATTTACGAAGACTCGTTGTATCAAATAATTGAGTACACTAGCGGATTAAGAGATTATGGATTTGACGGAAATGTTACTTTTGTATTTGTTGATAAGAATAAAATCATCGAATTTGACATGGCAACTGCCCGTGAACTTGAAGACTATTCAAACATTACTAGCCTAACCATTATATGATTCTATTTGTAGAGGGTCCAAGACACAGTGGCAAAACTTATCTAGTTGAGCAATTTATCGCTCAGTGTACTGATCCGCGAGTTGAGTATTATAAGTTTTATTTTGCCAACCACTTAAAGAGCCTACAGCTAGAATGGCAGGAAGACCAGCCAGGTCTGCACTATTTTAGTTTGGGAAATATCATGACTATTCTGGAAATGAACCAGCGTGAAGCATATAAAGATAAGCTTTGGATTTTCGATAGAGCAATTATCTCAGCATACGCTTGGGCAATTCTAAGAGGCAGACTTTCTCACATTAAAGCATATAGCGAAGCAAAGAGATTGATTTCTTCTGATCTTTATCAGAATTGCAAAACAATCTTTGTGTCAGCTGATGGTCAGACTAACGATAATACTCGTAAAAAAGATCATTGGGATGGTGCAGTTAAAACTGGAGAAGAGTCGCATTTGATGCTTGATCTAATCCAAAACAACTTATATGACCTTGCTGATACAAACAAGGGCAATGGATTTTACTCAATTAAAAATGAATTTGACCAGGGTGCGGTCAACCACTTTATCGATTCTTGTAATTCCGCACTTGGTTTGAATAAATAACCAAGTATGGCAGGATTATCACATATTAAAGATCTGTATCAAAAGAAAGGAAAAGATTTTGTTTCGGACCTTCTCAATAAACATGTAATTGTTAATGAGAAAATGGACGGTGCTTTTTTCGGAGTCAAAAAAGACTGCGAAACTGGTAAGCCTGAATTCTATAAAAAGGGAGGTAAACTATCATTCGTTGACCGGGTATTGAGCCGGTACTATGAGCCAGCAATTCAGCATTTTGAAAATCTTGGACAAATTGACCTGCCTTGCAATCATTATTTTGGCTTTGAGTATTTTATCGATAAGAACTCGCAAAAGGTCGAATACGATAGACTGCCTCAAAATAATTTGATTCTTAGCTACATCCATATTCTTGGCGAAGACGGTGAACCTGAAAAAACAATTCAAGACGGAGAAACTTTAAATAGCTGGGCAGACAAGCTCCAGGTTGAAAGACCGCCCATTGTATTTGAAGGTAAGCTTACTGATGAACAAAAGGTTGAGATTATGGAGTTCATCTATACTCCGATTGAGCAATTGCTTGAAAAATTTAAAACTACTTCATTTACCAAGCACATCTTGTCAGTTTTTAACCCTGAGCTAAAGGCTAGTTTTTTAAATGATGATATGGACAAGTCGATTGAGGGTCTAGTATTTAGATTTTACGAGCCAGAGTCAGAGGAGGAAGATTCAGTATTTTTAGCAAAATTAATCGATCCATGGTTCCAGCAAAATGCAATAGAGAGAGCTGAAAACCAGAGAACTGACGCTAAGAAGAGTGATGATTACATTTGGATCACAGTAATCGATTTAATGAATTACATTGAGCGATTTAGTAATACTGAACTTAGAAATTTACCAGCAGATGGAAGTACGCCAGATGAAAGATACGTTTCGTTAGTCAATTCAATATACAAAGGTTTTATTAATGAGTTTGGCGATAAGTATGCGGAACTTGAAATTAAAATTCCAGAATACTTAAAGCGCGATGAGTTTAATGTAAACTTTGACTTAGTTAATGATGCGGAAGCGGTTGATCTAATTGAGTCAAATCCAAATTACAAGGAAATCTATAGAATTTTGCTGAATGTGTTTAGAAAAAAGAATATTAGAATTGGCGCAAGCTTTTTTACTCAGCCGATGAAAGCTATTCTACATTCACAGATTAACAAAATAATGAATATTGTGAACGAAGATAAGTTATTCGAAAATTACTTTCCAACGTTCAGTGAATTTGTTGGAAATACTGATGAGCCGGGTTATTTTGAGTCATTTGCTGAAGTGCCTGCTGATAAAAGAAAATCAAAACTAGTAAACCTAATTGTCTCAGACTTTCAACCGATAACTAATTCACATGCTCGAATTGTAGAAAAGCTTTGGCAAGAATCAAATACTCCAACTGTTCTAATTGCAATTCATCCAGGAAACAAGAGCAAGCGGTTTCAGATTTCAAATGAAACAATAAAATCGACTCTTCGTAAATACTCAACGTCAAATGCAGAAAAAATAGCTGGATTCTTTATGGTTAATGAAGCTGATATTGCAAAAATTCTATCAGTTATCAAGCCAGATTTTGAACCAGTATCAATCGTTGCAGAAAAGGGTAGACTTGCAGATTTGGCTCTTCAATTAGAGCATGCAAAAAAGAGATCTAGAGACCTAAATCTTAAAAGAAATCTAAGCCTTTTTGAAATTCCATATTCGCCAGCGGCGAACGATGCAATTGAAGCAATAAAGGCACAAGACTTTGCAAAATATAAAGGTCTCGTGCCTCATTCAATTCATTCAGAATTCTTTACTTATAACCGCGACTTAAGTTAAAGTCGTAAAGTCTCCCTCTATAAAGCAGATATGCTGGGCTTTTCCGTCATTGTGAATGATGATATGTGATTGTAACCAACTACTTGGCCCAACGTTATAATTTACTCTTAGTTTTGTGCTGGTTCCAACTGACAGAGCGCCGTCCTTTCTCCCTGGGGAGTGATAGTGGCCTACTACCATTTTACGATTCAATTTCCTAAACTGTAAAAGTGATCCACGAGAACCATTGGATCCAACATCGCCATGTAGGCCAAGCTCCCAATCATTAACTACAAAAGAATCACTTCGGCCTAACGTATTAAAGTTTGGAAATTTCTGCTTAATTAAGTATGGAATGATTCCATGTGGAGCTTCTCCCTTTAATAATAGAGCAGCAAATTCCATATACTCAATTGAATTGCGTAGGGTTGAGGCCTTTCGCCAATCAGTATTCTTTAACCACCTGTCTAAAAAATCATCATGGTTACTTCGAACGACTGTTACATTGTACTCTTTAAAATCCTCTAGTCCAACTAACATTTCATCAATTTCATTACGTAAAGAATTACTTCCATCTATTTCTCGATGAAATTGAATAAATGGGTCATTCATTTCATGATGGTTGATTGAGAGGCCATCGAATACGTCATGTAGAACTACGTGATCTGGCTTTAGTTTATCAAATAATTTTAGAGTTCTCTTAATTATTCGAGTATCGTGTTGACCATAGTGGAGGTCTCCCAAAATAATTGCAGCTATCGAAGTTTGTTTGGTAACTGTGCTTTTAGCATCATCAGAATTATATTCAACTCTATAATATAGATCTGAGAAATTTCCGTCATCCTGGGCAGTCACTTGCCTTGCGAAAAAGACATCTTCATCTTTGATTTCTACGATGACGAAGCCTAACGTATGGTGAAACTCGCCCTTTTTACCGGCCTTTGAATCAGTGTAGTTGTTAACTGTGCATGCACCAGTAGTCAACATCATTTTTGGAATGTTTCCTTCGAGAACTGGGATTGTCTCTAATTGCACTTTTGGAGAGCCAAAAATACACGAGTTTATACCTGACATTCCCTGTAAACCAGTCATTGGATCAACTGCAGTTGGTTGGATCTTGACATCTGACATAATCCACATGTATTTATGCAGTTCATGACGATTTGCGTCCAGATAGTCTAATATTCTATCTGACCAGGTTTCGTATTTTTTATCGGTAAATACTGATGTTGGATTTTTATAACGACCAGCAATTACATGGATGCTAGCATTGATTTGTTTTGCATAAGTTTCAATATTTGAGATGAATGCTTCATGCACTGGCGTATCATTTTGAGCCCAAGTAATTATAAACCTCTTTTTCTTTGGATCAATTGCTTTTTCTTTTGCTTTAACCAATTGAGGAGACTCTTGATCTGGCTTTTCTTTGATGCCTAACTCACTAAGCCAGTTTTGGACAGTTCTACTGGATTTACCGAAATATGATTTGAGCAAATCCATGCGGTTATCCCAAGTTAGGTCTTTGTTCCAATAAATTTCGGAGATTTTTTCTACGTCCTCCGGGGTTATCTCTTCAAATTTCACTAAGTTGTGATTTTTTCTAAGATTATATTCACCAGAATCATTAAGTTTTAGTAATCAACTCAGTAAGTGCTGACGAATTCACATTAAAAAAGGGAGAAACTCTCCAGTTAACGTGTTGCCAGCAAAGAACTTGGTGGAGAAATTCGCTTCTCGTATTTAATAAGGTTATTATCTTTGTAAACCAAAATCAATTCTAAGGAACCGGTTGCATTATAATATAGCCAACGACCAACTCGATTTGTGCCGCGGGTGTAACCGACCGCCATCACCTTGCCATTATTATAATAGGACTTCCAAGTCTTAAAGGACCCGGTCACATCAACTGTTTGTACCAATTCACCTGAATGAGTTCGCTCTTCAAGTAAGTACTCAGTATCAGAGTATACGTATTTTGTTAATACGGTTTGTGCAGCTGCGACGTTGGTGACAATCAGCACAAGAGTCAATAAAATTAGTTTCTTCATTCTCAACAGTTTTTATTATTTATTCTACTTTAGTAACACAGTATTAACATTACAGTAATTACTAGTTAACATTATACTTAGCCAATATACTATGGATTTACGAAACTCTGCACAGCCGGTTGCTGAATAAATAACTTTGGTATGGACAGCTCTCACAAAAATGCAAAAAATTATCGACAGGGTAAGGAGCCTCTGCAAAATGCAGTTCTACAACACCCAAAAGGTAATAACGAATATGATTATCTAAAAAGTAAAGTAGAAAGAAACTTTTGGGTAATTCCATTTAATGCGTGGGCGAAAAAACAGAAATTAAAGAAATGAATCTAGAAAACATCGAGATGGAACAAATGCCGGAAGCTACTCCAGCACAATTTATCTTAAGTCTACTACAAATCAGAGACCAGGCGCATATTATTCATTGGCAAACAAAACTTGAAGCTGAACACCGAAACTTTGGCATGTTTTATGATGAGTTTCTAGTGTTGGTTGATGCCCTAGTTGAGAGTATTCTTGGAAAATATGGAAAAGAGGCTCTATCATTTGAAGAAGCGGCACTGGGATTAGTTGCATATGATGGAAATTATGAATCTTTTATGGAGATGATTGATGAGTCAATTGCAATATTCTATTCAGTGTTTGATTCAAATCAAGACTCTGAACTCTACAATGATTTGGACAATATCAAAACGCTTAAGAATAAACTAAATTATCTACTATCACAAGAATGATATTCAACGTAAAAAGACTTTCTAAATTTGAGAGCCTGCTGTTAGAAGCAGACATTATTCGTGTTGGCGGAGAAGTCGACAGTTTAGCCAATGCATCAGACTCTGAAAAGAAGGATGCTTTTGACAAAGTTGACTTAATGTTAGATGACCTGATCGACAAAAATATTCAGGCGTATTTAGATAATCCAAATTTCATTAATGCGTTTACTGCGGATAAGGTAATTGATACAATGAAAGAATACTTAGCGTATTCAAAGAACCGAATCCAAGAAAATAAGAATCAAATTAACTCCCTATTAAAAAGCGGAGTCTTTAATTCAGATGAAATTAGAAAATTAAATATCGATACTGCCAAGATTCAAGAAAGAATTGGATTACTTGATGAGATTTACCGAACTGCTAAAGTTGAAAAAGCAAATGTGCTAATTTCAACGATTAGCGAAATCAGACGGGACATCAACAATTTTTATATGACTCCTATTCAGGTCAAGTCTGAAGAAGTTAAGCAGTCGATCACCATTATTAAATCAAACGCGCAGCCTGCTGAAAAATACAAAGCAGCTGAAAAGATTTATATTGACTTTGAAGAAATTGAAGAAATTACCGAAGAATTTCCAGAAGAGGTAAAATCTGGAATTACGCAAGCAAAAGAAACTGCCGAGGAGTCGATCAAAGAAGAATTAACTGAGGAAGAAATTACGGAAATTCGTAATCGTAAGACTGCTAATATCTTTTTTACAAAGATCGTAAGGGATATTTTAGAATTTGAACAGCTGTATGCACAAGAGGCAGAGATTAAAGAAACTGCTCGCCTGCTTAGAAATGTTAGAATTGCAAATAACGACAATTTAGATGCAGATTCTAAAGCCTATTTAAGTGCATGGGTCGATCAGATTGAGGCAGAACTTCTCAGAAAGAGTCAAGATAAGTCTCTTCGCCTAGAGTTGAATAAAGGCATTCACTATGACTTTAACATTAAGCTACCTCTATTTAAAACTGTGATGCTGCCGGTAACTGGTAAACAAATTGCAGACAACACGTTTATTGCTAAAGCCAAAAAGAAATTCATTGAGATTTCTTCAATAATCTTTGGCGATTCAAATGAACCGCAAAGCAAACTGGGCGCAGCATTTCAGGATCTGGGTGCCTCCTTTTCTAGAATTTACTCGGTCGCATTAAACCGTACGGCAAAGGCAATCGGTAAAATCGTTAAAGGAAGAGAAGGCGAAATTAAAGCCGATGCGATCTCAAGAATGTTTATGCCGACTACTGAATATTTAGATAAAGTAGATAAAGTTGCTGAGGACGCAGTTGCCCCTGGTGTTTCGATGCAAGTACCAGCTACGATCGGATCCATGGGTCCTATTGTTGCACCAACTCAAACGACATTGGGTTCAGGAGATAATTTCAATCCCAAGAAAAAGAAGAAGAGGATCATGGAATTCTCTGAGTTCTTAAAAAATAAAAACAATTAAAGATGTCATTACTTAAAAGATTTGATCAATTTGTCAATGAAAACTCAGATGCTATTGATCACGATGCTCAACACCAAACTGAGAACTATATGTTCTTTGGAAATTTAGAGACAATCAAAAGACTTTGCGAAACTCTATTGGAAATGGATCCAATTGAAGTTGATAACATTCTAAAAAGCGGACACAGCTGGGCAGTAGATCACATTGCTACTTCAAAGGATGACGTTGAGGAGGTTTTCAATTTTATTAAGAACGAAATGGATGAACCTGCTGAAGACGAAGAGGACAGTGCTCGTTACAAAATGCCAAGCTATTCAGAAGAAGAGCTTGATCAGATGACTAAAGATCAGATTGAGCACGACGAGATGATGCTTAGAAGAGAGCAGGGTTTGTAAAATCACACAGGTTCACTTGAGATACGTTCAACTATACGAGAATTGGTCTAATCATAATCAAAATTTAATGATATCTGAGAGTCTCAGGTATCATCTAGATAAAGATCTGTGTATAGCTGAATCAGTATATCGACCAGGTAGTGAAGCCCATATCCAACTTCTTATTGAATCTAGAGAATTATGGATGGCTGGTTCGATTCAAATAGACAAAGTCACAGAAGAGCTGTTTGAAACATCCGATCTGGGAAAGGTCGGCGCCTATATGGATAGAACTGTTCCACTAGATTTACCATTAGAGGACTTTGTAATTAGCGAAGCTGAGTATAAGGGCAGAGAAGTTAAGCTTGGCTATCCCAAGCGAGGTGGAGCAAAGAAGTATCACGTCTATGTAATGAATCCTACCACCAAGCGAGTTATGAAGCTTGCATTTGGCGACGTTCATGGAGGACTCACTGCAAAAGTTAGTGATCCAAAGGCTAGAAAATCATTTGCAGCTAGACACCAATGTCATCTAAAAACTGACAAGACTAAGCCTGGCTACTGGGCCTGCCGAATTAACCGATATGCTCACATTTGGGGCGGTAAAACTTATCCAGGATTTTGGTAATGACTCCATACACTGACCTTGAAGTAACTAATGATTGGATTATTCGAGAATTTACTGAGGCAATTGACCCAATCGAGTTAATGTGGCATCGGGATGATGAAACTAGAATAATTGAGGCAATTTGTCAATCGGATTGGCTGATTCAATTAGATAATTTTCTCCCTATAAATATAAATGAGAAGGTTGAAATTCCAAAACATGCATGGCATCGTTTAATTAAGGGAACCGGCAATCTGATCGTGAAAATTCATAAAAAAGCATAAGAAAATGAAACTCTACAGATTTTCGCAGTACATCAACGAGGCCAAAAAGGCAAAACCTGAAATGGATCAAGTTGGGCAAGAAGATACGGACATCAACAATGATAAAAAAGTTGATAAAACTGACAAATATCTTAAAACTCGTCGCGATGCTAGAGCAGAAGCAATTGAAGCTAGACTAAAAATTAAAAAGTTTAGAGATCAATTGGAACCAGAAGAAGCTCCTAAGAAAAAAGCTCGTAAAAAACCTAAAAAGAAATGAGATTTAGCATCGAAGATAAAGTAGTTCTGCAATTTTCGCCAGAACGAAAGGATTCTTCTGCGCTCTTTAGAGCCGCTGACGGAGAATTTGCGACCGTCGTTGAACGCTACACTCAAGCCCATTTACCAGGTGTCTATTTTTATGAAGTTGAACTTGAAACACCAGTTTCAATGGATGGATCTGATGTCGTATTAGTTTCTGGACTTTTGGAGAAAGAACTTCACCCGATGGAAGCTCAAGATGAGCGTAAAATCAATCCAAAATATCTCACCAAGAATGCGAAAGCAATGAAAGATGAGATTAAAAAGCATGCGCATAAAGATTCAAAGGATCCGAGCGCTTATACGAGTCACCCAGATGGAGGTTGGAAAGCTGATTACGGTAAGGGCGGTAAACCGTATAAAACTAAGATGAGCCAACACACAAAGAAGTTTCATCAAATGTTTGGAGAAGCCTTTATGGAACAAATATCAGAAGGCCAAGTAGATTCATCTCTTGATAAAAAAGCAAAAACTACTGGCATTTCTAAATCTATTCTGAGAAGCGTGTACAATAGAGGTCTTGCGGCTTGGAGAACTGGACATCGTCCTGGAGTAACTCAACATCAATGGGCAATGGCTAGAGTCAATTCTTTTGTAACTAAGGGCAAAGGAACTTGGGGAAAAGCCGATAAAGACCTAGCTCAAAAAGTCAGAAAGACAAACGAAGCTATTCGATATGGCAAAAATGATGAACTTGTTTGGGACCCACAAGACGAAAGACAAATATTTACTAAAAAACTTAGATACCTCAAGATCGATATAACCGATAGGCCCGAAGAATTTCCACAGATAGTTAAAGATCACTTTGCAAAACAATATCCAGATATGGATAGACTAATTAATCTCGGACTAAGCAAGGGATTATCACTAGAAAGCGTGACTGCAAGAAACGCAACTGTTAAATACTGGATGGGCCCAGACTATGGCAATTACGGAATTGATAATATCGAAGCAGTGGTGTTAAGTATTGAACTTGAATTTGAACTAGAGATTTGGGATCTAGATAAAGATGATAATGAGGAAACTTGGACGGATCTGATTGAAATATTCGATAATCGAAATTTCATGTTACGTGCCAAAATGAAGTATGAAGTTAACCCAAGTTTTCCATTTGAACTTGAGAATCTTGAAATTTCAATGAATAGAAGCTGGGATCCTAACCAGTTTACATATAGCGTTAGATTTGGAGAATAAGCAGTAGTAGGCGCGGTATACATTGAGAAGGGAGGCATTTGCTTCCCTTTTTTATTTAGGACGATAAATAACAAAAAGGATCTAACCGATTAATGAATACTAGCGGATTAACAAACCTCGCATCGTCTTTGGCTAACAGTTCCATGTTTTTAACGACTGAATCATTTTTTAAGTCAGTTAACTACATGAAGAACGATGCTAAGCTGGCTGATATTAAAAACAATATCCCAGTTGATCCAATTAGCGGCGGAGTTGAATCAATATTCAATCACTTTGCAGTATTTAGATATGTTGAAAATTTTACAGTTGATAAGTATGAGCCAGACGCGCATTTTGTAGGTTATCAACTTAGACATAATTTCGGAGCAGATCGCGCCGCCCTAAACGCAGCAGCAGATAGAGCAGAGCAAGCAATCTTAAATAGTTCAGCTCCAGAAATTTCAAGATTACCAGTTGGCGATAGACAAGCATTGGCATCAGCCGCGGTTAGTGATAGAACTCGAGTAAGCGATAGAAATCTTATTCGTCAGGAGGCAATGGCAAAATATGTTAATAATCCAACTGCCGACCGAATAATTGATTGGAGTAAAAACATATCACGACACACTAACATTGGCTATCAGCCTTATGCGTGGACTGATTTTTCCTACTGTAAATATTATGGAAAGGTCCCAAATAACCGATTAATTACTCTACGTCGATATCCATTTCCTATTCATGATCACCTAAAGGGACCTGATCTGTCAGCCTTAATTCCAATGGCGCAGGCAGTAACTTGGTTTGGCGGAGAAACTGATAATAAATTGTCGGCTATTGGTAACTGGCAATGGGATATGCCATGGGAAAAGTTAACAGTTACTGAACAACAGGTTGAGGGTAATGAAGTCTTGATTAGTGATATTACTAGCGTATTAAGTGGAGTTGGTGGAAAATTCGGTACTGCCCTAGCAAAGTCGCTTGAATTGATTATGAATACTGCGAACATTGGAACAAATCCAAAGAAAGCAGCTGAAATTAGTGGAATGGACAAAGACATTCAAACGTATATTAAGGGATTATACAATAAGGATGCCGGGCCGTATTGGAATCGTATTTATGGACCGGTGAATGTTGTTCACGAAAGCTCACGAAGAATGAGAGGAATTCAGACAAGTTGGCAAACTAACTTTACCTTAAAATTTCATTATCAATTTAGATCGTTTTCGGGTATGAGCCCAAAGATGGCAGCCCTTGACTTAATGTCTAATTTCATGGCCCTAACCTTTAATGATGCGCAGTTTCTAGGGCAATTAGCAAGATATTTTCCAAAGACTGGTGTCAAATTTGATCCTACTACAACTCAGGTATTAACTGATTTATTAATGGGTTGGGGAATGGGTAAGCTATCGACAAAGGATGCAGTAAATAAAATTTCAGCAATAATAAAGGCACAAGGCCAATTATTTAAAACGCTTAAAGAGGAAGTAACTAAAAATCCAGCAAGCGTTGCTGGTGATGCAGTAAATGCATTTGCGCTAAGTAAATTTAAGGATGCAATGCCCAAACTTATTTCAGTAAAATCGGCATTAGCCGATAGGCCTGTTGGAGAGTGGCATATTGTTGTCGGCAATCCAATGAATCCAATATTCGTTATGGGAGATCTTATCTGCACAAAGACTACTGCAAAGTTTGATGAAGAAATTGGGCCGGACGATTTTCCGACTGGAATCACTTTCGATGTTACTCTACAACAAGCTAAACCTAGAGATAAAACTGCGATTGAAAGAATGTTGAACCAGGGTATTGGTTCATTAACTGCAACTCGACTGAACCCGCCAACCTCTGCAAATGATACTTTTGGTACTGAGAATAATGATCTCTACAAAAAGATATATGGATCAGGCGCTGACTTAAATTCACAAGGAGATCCATCATTCAAGCGATATAAAGATCGTGTGAATTTGGCATATGGAATATCAACGGCGAGCGATTCTGGAGTCAAGGTTGCAAACAAGAAGAATTCAATATCTGAATTCAATAGCGACGTAGATAGCCTATTGACTACTTATTTTAGAAAAAGTATCCCTAAAGCGTAATGTTATCATTAAGTATTATTAATGCCAAGAAATTTTTTGAGAAGGCTGGATCAACGCTAGTTGATCTTACTCGAAAGTCTATTTCTTTTTTAGGGGTAGATAAAGTTGCTGGTGAAATTTACATAGTCGAAAAGGACGTTGAAATGCGACCTGATCTAATTGCAAATTCATTCTTGGGCTCAATTAGCTATACGTGCTTAATGCTTAAATATAATGGAATATCTAATCCTTTCTCAATCGAAGAGGGCCAAGTCTTAAGAATTCCAAAAGCAGAAGACCTTGACAAATTATTAGTTGAACCAGATGATATTACCTCAAGTCGAGTTAAAAATACACCAGATATTGTCAAGCCTAAAACTGTACAGGACTCAAAACGATTAGATTATCTAAAGAATCGTGGAGCTCTTGCAATTCCAACTAACGTTGCGCTTGATGATTCGGTTAAAGTAGTTAATGGTCGAATTATTTTTGGAGCCGATGTTACATCAATAAAGAAAGAAGATTGTCCAGATCCTATTTCTAGAGCAAAACTCAAAGAGACTCTATTAAAAAATAAAATCTTTGGATAATGGCAGTAAAAAACCAGGTCTTGGTCGAATTTGCTCCAAAGATAACTCCGACTAGAATAGAGTTTATCGATCTTGAAACAGATAAGGCCGAAAATAAAGTGGTCGAACCTACTGGTGCTGGCTTTATAAGGCAGGCTGGTAAAGTATATCCACTAGTTGAGATAAATGGAATGACTATTCCAGCTGAGGAAATGCTAAGTTTTACTCTATATCAAAATGACTTTTTGCCAAAAATCCATTTAAGTTTTATGGATAATAACTATGGCTTTACAACAAATCAGTTTCCAACGAAAAAGCCAATAGTTAGTGTATTCTTAGCGCCGTCTCATACTAAATTAAAATCGCTGTCCGCTGATTTTCTAATAACTGAGATTAGGTCAATTAATATTCCTGACGATGGAATTCGCTATGATTTTATTGGAGAGTTGTATGTTCCCAATTTATATGCAAATAAATCTACTGCATACAGATCAATGTCATCAGTTGAGGCTCTTAGAAAAATTGCTGGAGAATTGGGATTGGGATTTGCAACAAATGAAGACCGCACTGAAGATACAATGACTTGGATAAATCCAAATCTTAACTATAAGACCTTTATTAAACAGATAACAAATAGAGCATACAAAAATGAAAAGTCATTTTTTACCTGTTTTATTGATCGCAATTACATTTTAAACTTCATAAATATTGAAAAGCAATTTGCTAGAGATAAGGAAGTTGATGTGACGTATGGCGGATATGATAATAACGTACTCGACGAGAGAAGATATGAATACGACAGAAAAGAGACAGAAGACTATATTGAAATTCCAATGATATTGACCTATTCAAACGGCTCGACAAGAAGCGATATGTCAATACTAGATTATTCATTAATTTCAGAAAATGGCGATGTGTTAAAGAGTGAAGCATTTAGAAAAAACGTAAAATGGTATTCTCATGGAGAAAAGACTCTTGACTTTTTCGTTGAGCCCATTTCTGATCTAAATCCAGAGGGCGGAATTTCTCACCAAACTCCTGAGCTTGACGACTTTGCAAAAAATCAGGTTGTAAAATGGGTTGGTGTAGATTATCAAAATTCTCATAAAAATTACAAATTCGCAAGAGCTCTTAATTCTCACAATTCCAAGGAGCTACTAAAGAATATGATGAAGGTTTTGCTGCATGGTGCAAATTTCTCAGTACCTAGAGGAAGCCGAGTTAAGGTTGAAATATTTGGAGAAATATCTCTACAAATAACAGCTGGCGGGTATGAAGCTGATCCTGAAAATAATTTTAGTGATCCGGGAGATCAGATTGGAGAAACTAGGGTTTCGAATCAGGACGAAGACTCACGGCTTTCAGATTACTATTATGTAAAAGATATTATAACTCGATTTAGAACAAATCCAAACGACGAACACCCGTTTTCGACAGAAATGATTTTATCTAAACGAAATTGGCCCGGAGCAGCCGGAAAATTATTAAAACCCGAAAATGAGTAAGCAAACCCACATAAACTATTTAGGCCAAGGCTCAGCAATGCCTTCTAAAATGAATCGTTTTAGAAAAGGGACTATTTCGTCTAATGAGGATCCGGTATACTTGACGTTTTTTATGGACTTCAGCCCATCTATTGCAAATAATTTTTTAGGAGATCCATTTAAGTTTAATTCACTGTTAATGGATATGGACGAAACTAATTTAGATTATTCATTGACGACTGTTCCTAAAGCTCTAGAGATTAGCACAATTGAATATTTAGCCAGATCTGAATACAAAAAACCTAATGAGTCACCATCTGCTATTAGCCTTAGAAAATTTCAAACACTATTGAATAATACATATAGCGCTGCGCCATGGTATTTTCAGTCAGTTACTGGTATTTCCGATTTGTGGAAGATGTCAACAGCCACCGCTGATGTAAATAAAAAGGTCACATTAACTGTCAATTGTTTGGAATCCGTTGACTTGAGAATTATTCAGATGGCAGATAATTATCGAAAGGCAGTTTATAATAAGGACACTAGATCATATCGTGTTCCTGAAAACATGCGACAGTTTGCGTTTGATCTCTACTTGTTTGAAATTCGAAATCTCAAAGATTTTTCTACATTTTCAAAGACTACTTCTGAATTTACTAACGGCAATCACTATATCAAATTTAGATGCAAAATGTGCGAGTTTGATTTTAGCGAAACACTAGCCGGCGGCAATACTCCAGTTGACGTTAAAACCTACACTGAGGACAAACCATTTTCAACTAGCTTTAAAATTCATATTGGCTGGGCGATTGAGGATTCTACCTATGCTGAAGTTGATTCAATTACATTGGATGGAGCTAGTATCAACTTAGGTGTATTTAGTGGAGCAGTTAACAGTCTAGCTAATCAAGCACGTCGTCAAATAACAAACCTAACGAGAGTTCCGGCCAGAATAATTGGAGCAGTAGTTAACGAATTACAATCGACTGTCACAAATCTAGCACTAGGTAATGCCTACTCTAGTCAAAGAAGAGATATTGTGAATATTGATAATTTGACAGGCTCGATTGGTCAAGTATTTGAAGGCTCAGGAGGTAGAGTCTCGCCAAGAGGACCAGCGTCGACCAGCACTGATGAACTTGGTAGAGTCTACTAAAGAAATTAGGGTTCAGACTAACATTATAATGTATAAGAAACTATATGATAACTAATCCAGACCATGACATATTTAAAGATCCTCTAGGTGGAGAACTGAGTACTGTCCAATATTTGGGAGAAGTAGTCGATATTAATGATCCATTGAAGGAAGGTCGCTGTCGAATTAAAGTATTTACGATATTTGATGATCTAGCGACTGAGGATATTCCATGGTCAATTCCAATCCATAAGCCATCATTTTTTGGACAGGATGGAAAGGCTGGTGCTGTATCAATTCCAAAATTAGGATCGATCGTTGGCGTTCGTTTTAATAATGGAGATCTCTATTCTCCAGAGTATAAGCAGGTTCAGGAGATCGGTGACGATATTAAAGAGGAGCTTCGCAAAGATGGCGAATACGCCGGTTCTCATTTTATGTTGTTTGACGGAGATGAAGAGCTTAAAGTTTGGTTTACTGTTAAAAAGGGATTAACTATTCAACTTAAGAATTCTCGAGTTAATATTGATCAAAATTCAAAGATTACGCTAGAACACGAAGATTCTCTTTCTATTATTGAAATGGAGGGCGCAACTATCCGAATCGTATCAGACAGTCAAGTGAATTTAACTTCAAATTCGATTAGGGCAACAGCTGACCGAATTTGGCTGGATGGAGACTCGACTAGACTTGGCCACAGTCCATTAACTGGACCGGCGGTTTTAGGTAATAGGCTATTTGCAATGCTTAAGGTATTGGCTGGTATGATTGATGCAAAAATGCCATCAACGCCTGGGGCAGCACAACAAGTAGTAGAAGCTGCAAAAACCCTATGTCTTTCAGAGACAGTAATTGTCGGTAAATAAAACCGACTCTGGGATTTCAATAAAAGATAGAATTGGAAGATTATTATCAAATATTGGGCGTTAATCGCAATGCAAGTAAAGAAGAAATTAAAAAATCTTATCGTAAGCTTGCAACCAAATACCATCCAGATAAAAACCCAGATGGAGCTGAGCAATTTAAAAAAATTGCAGAAGCCTATTCTGTTTTGGGAGACGAAAAGAAACGAGCTGAATATGATACGCCAAAAAGGACAAAATTCACAGCTGACGACTTTGGCTTTAATAATTTCAATGCTGAACAATTTAGAACCTGGAAAGATTTTGGCGGATTCGGTAGACGACCATCAACCCAAAATCTTGCAATAATTCACAATCATCAGATTTCTCTTCTCTCAATCCTGACTGGAGAAAAGTTTGAGATTACGATTGACCAAACTAAAACTAGTCTAGATGGCAAAACGACTAGAGAACCAAAGACTCTTAGTCTTTTTATCAATGTTCGAGAACGAGCATTTCCAATAATAAAGCAGAGAGCTGGTCTGTATACGGTCCAGTTAAGAATAAAGGGCTATGGAAATTCGATGGAATACTCTGATCAATGGAAAGGTAAAACTGAGGAATTGATCGGGGACCTTGTTGTAAATCTAGTCGTACAGACCGATCGAATAAAGATAGAAAATGGTGATATTATTCAGGAAGTTGATATTTCACTAAAGGACGCGCTCTTTCCAGAAGACTTTATATTTGAGGCAATCGATTCTAAGAAATTTAAAGTTAAGTCATTTAATAACAACAGCTTAACGAAGTTTAGTCTAAATATTCCCAATCAAGGTATCATTAAAGAAGATGGATCTCTCGGCAGATACATCTTTAAATTAAATGTTCTAAAACCTGATCTTTCTGGCTTTACTGATGAAGAGGTATCCACTCTGGTGAATTTTTTAAGTAGACCGTAATAAATAACGATATACGGAAAGATCCCGTTTTGGCGGGCTATTCCTGTATAAATAATAAAAAATTTACATAGCTTAGTGGATACTAATCTTATCAATTTGAGCACGCCGGTTCCAACCGAGAATGAGGTCTTTATCATTGAGAGAGTCAATGAAGGTCTGGCGGTATCAGATAACAATGGAGACATTGTTTTAGAAGGAACCGCTGCAGTATTTGGTGTTAAGAACAATAACAACAGAGTTTATGAGAAAGAGGAGTATCTACCTCACCTTTCATATCTGCAGGAAAAAATCGCAAAAGGCCAATTATTTGGCGAACTTGATCACCCACAGAGCTTTGACGTATCTCTTAAGAACGTATCACACGTTGTTGAAGGACTAAGCTATGATGAAGGATCTAATTCAGTAAAAATTAAACTTCGTATTCTAAATACACCAGCTGGTCAAATCGCTAAGACTCTAGTTGAGTCTGGCTGCACGATCTCATGTTCTTCAAGAGCGGCTGGTCAAGTAATGAATGAAGGTAAAGTTAAACTACACAGAATTTTTACATACGATTTAGTTGCTGAGCCAGGTTTCTCGCAAGCAATTTTACAAAAGACAGTTAACGAAGGACTTCAAACACAATTCACAAATGTATTTGAATCACTAGATTTATTAAAGCAAACGTCAGTTACAAATAAACTTATGGATATTTCAGAAAATTTCAATTTCGAGGATTCTGTGAAGGTCTATAGGATAAATAATTCAGAAATGAACACACCGACTCAAAATAACAACAAACAAATGACAAATGAGTTTGTAAGTAGAGAAGAACTTAACCAATACTCTGAACTAGTTAAGAAAAAGTTCGAGGCTCTTCAAGAAAGTATTACAAAGAACAATAGGGGCATCGTTGCTCTATCTGAAAGTTCTAACGATTCTCCAAAAATGGTTGACTATGTTAATTACCTAGCCGGCGAAACAGAGAAACTTGTTGAGTACACTAATTACCTGTCAACTATGTTGAATAAAGGAATTACGTATACTGAGCACGTAGCTGAAAAAGTAAACAATGTAATTGATTACTCTGATTACCTTGCAGAAAAAACTGAGCAAAACATTCAGTATTCTGATTATCTAGGTGAAAAAGTAAATCAATCTATTAACTATTCAGAATACGTTGCTGAACACGTTGAGAAGAACATCAAGTACACTGAATATGTTGCTGAACAAGCAGATAAAGGAATTCAGTATGCTGAGTATATCGGCGAACAAGCAGAAAAAGGAATTAAGTATTCTGAGTATATCGGTGAAAACCTTGAAGCTGCTATTAAATATGCAGACTATCTTGGTGAAAATCTAGAAAAAGGAATTAAGTATTCCGAATATCTAGCTGAAACTATGAATGAGAAAATCTCTCCAAGCGCAGCAGTTTCTGCTCGCAAGCTTTTAGCTGATGTTAAGACTCTAAACGAAGGAGTTACTTACGAAGTAAATGAAGAGTCTGGAGTAGATGAATTAGTAGCAGCAGTTGACGGAATTATTGGACACATTAAATCAAATTCAGCAAATGCTGTATTGGAAAACAGATATCCGTTCCTAAAACTTCTAAACCAAAACAATAAGCAAAAATTCTTCTCTTTAGATCAAGAGACAAAGACTGCAATCGTAGAAACACTAAGAGGTGCAGTTTACTTCACAGAAGCTGAAGTTATCAATCTAATGGAAGCAGTTCTTAATAAGCAGGAGGAAAATACTCCTAATTACGTAAGATTTATGCCAGAAAAATACAAGCAAGTATTTGAAAGCATGACTGATGGCGAAAGAAATTGGGTTGCAGCACAAGCTCACAACTTCCAATTAAATAATGCATATCAGGTTAAATCTTTCTGGGATTCACGTGATCTTCGTGGAATTTATGAGAGAATTGCAATCGAAAAATCAAATGCAGAAAAAATTAACGAAAGCCAAGGTGCAGAAGGCTACGTCTCGTTAAATAAAGTCAATGAAAGTCTAAGAGGTTACTCAAACGGCTATCTTGATGCTCTAAAACGTAGAGCAAAAAATTAAAAAAACCGTTTCTAAAAAATGGCAACTAAAGTTTTCAAAAGACTCAACGACGCAAGCGTACGTGAGACTTGGGCTCCAGTTTTAGAAGGTTACGGCGTAGACTTAAATGCACGCCCTTGGTTAGTTGACTATGCTCACAACCATGCTATCTTCGAAAACGCTGGCGCTATCAACGAAGCAGCTGTAGCTCCAGGTTTGTTCTTCCAACAACCAGGTTCTATCAGCTCAATTGGCGCAATCAGCGCTCCAACCAATGCAATGACTCCGTTCACTGCAGGTGGTGTAAAAACAACCGCTGCTGGTTCAGGTGATAAATTTCCATCACTTATGCCAGTTGCAATCCAAGTAGCAGCTAAAACTATCGGTTTCGACCTAGTTGGTGTTGTTCCTATGGATTCTCCAGTAGGTTTCCTTCCTTACCTAGATTACGTTTACCAAGGTGGTGGACTAGGTACTGAGTACGAGCCTTACTTGATCAAAATCACAGGTTCACTAGGTTCTTTAACTGCGGGTAACAACTACACAGTTGATGGTGATGGCGCAGGTACTCTACCTGTTCTTACTCTTCAATATGTAGGTGCTTCACGCGTTGATGGTAATGCAATCTTCAAAGTGATTTCTTCTGATGATTCAATCACGTTGGCTACTTACCTAGCTGCTGGTAAAGTTCTTAACAGTGTAACTCTTGATTCAACTCACGTTGTTTCTCTAGTTTCTGCTCTTGAGAACCACATTTCAGGCTTCACATCAGTATCTGATGCTGATTATGCTGCAACTGACTTTACTGGTCCTTACTTGGGAGCAACTGGTTCAGAATCAGGTTTCGGCATGACTAGAGAAGCTGCTGAAGTTTCTAAGTTCCGTCAAATGGGCTTAAGAATGTTCACCAAATTCATCGAAGCAAAAGGCGATCAAGTATCGATCTCTGCTTCTGTTGAGCAAATCCAAGACCTTAACCGCGTATGGAACTTCGACGTTATCTCAATGTTGGAGAACGTAGCAGTTAACGAACTTGCTCAGTCTATCAACAAGAAGTTGGTTGACCGTGTTGCTCAACTTGGTGCTGCTCACGCAACTAAAGTAACCGCAGTTGAAGGTTCAGGTATTGCTACTTTATCTCTTCCAGATGTTAGTGCTGATGCAATTGGCTTATCTGCTGGTCAGCGTAGAGTAGTTACTAAAATTCTTGAATTAGCTAACCTAATCTATCACAGAGGACGTTTCGGTGCAGGTACTTTCGTAGTAACTAACGGCCGTATTGCTTCTGCTCTTGCAGACGTTGCAGGTTACGTTATTGCTCCTTTCAACAACGATCTTCCTTCTGGAGCAGGTCAGTTGTACCCAGCTGGTAAAGTATATGGTCTAACCGTTTATGTTGATCCTAACATGAAGTTTGGCGACAACCGTATCATTATCGGTCGTAAAGGCGCTGACGAAGAACCGGGTGTTAAATTCCTTCCTTACATCATGGCTGAGTCTCTTCAAACTATCTCTGAGGGTACATTCTCTCCAAAGATCGGTATGAAGTCTCGTTATGCAATCACTGAGGCTGGTTGGCATCCTGAAACACAGTACATCACTTTAGAGGTTACTGATGTTTCTCGTATGTTTGCGTAATCATAATGATTTCCGAGTAACTTGGATGGCTCTCCTATGGGGAGCCATTCTTTTTTTAACCTGTTCGCAAATAAATAACTCTACAGAAAAAAATATACATCACATGAGCACTAAGCCGGTATTAAATTATTTCGAATACATTGCTGAAAAAGCTAATCAAAACCTTGCAGCTCTTCCAAAAGAGAAAGGTTCTGCTCCCAGCAAATCAGTTGATTCGGAAATGGCAAAATTAGAAGCTAAAGGTAAAAGCGCAAGCAAGTCAGTTAAATCTGAAATGGCAGAGCTTCCTAAAACAAAGGGTTCAGTACCTTCAAAGTCAGTTAAGACTGCGGCTGCAGCTCTTCCGACTACAAAAGGTTCAGAACCAAAGAAGTCAGTTGACTCTAAGTTTTCAAACCTAGTAGTTAAAGGTTCTCCTTCTAAGAAGTCAGTAGATCCTGCAATGGCTAAAATGCCTAAAAAGTAATTATTGAATATGAAAAAAGCTACCTCAAATAGCAGCCTTAAGATGGGCTATGTTGCTGAGAGCTTTTCATCTTATGTTCAAGAAAATTCTTTGAAGGATTTAGTCGGTAAGACAGACGACGAAGAACTTGATCTAGACGATGCAAGAGCAATCGGTAAAAAGATTACAAAAATGAAGGGCGAAGACCGTAAGAAATATATCGGTATCGTTAACTTTATGGGTGCGTCTTGTAGAATATACAATGAAATTTGGGCAAACTACAAACCAGTTGACCCGACTAAGAAGAAATCAAACGTCGGCAAAGAGTTCAAAGGTGAAAAAACTGTCGGTTAATAATTGAACGCACGTGGTGTAATTATTGAAGCTACTGCAAGTTTTGAAACAACTTGGCAAAAAGTGGATGGCCAAATCAATTGGGATCAAAATGCCCAAAAGATTACTATCCATGATGCTGACGTGTATCCAGATTTAGAATATACTGAAGCTAGTGCCAGAGCAACATATGTTAAATATGTATCAGCCGCTAGAATTAATGAGCTGCTTGCTGCTATAAACCAAAAGATTGAGGATTCAATCATATCTAATCAATCCGAGTCACCCAAGCCCGAAGACAATAGTCAACCTATCAATCAGGCTCCCAATCAAACTGAGGTGACCGAGAATGAAGAGAAGAAGGTTCTTGGAAACTATACAGTAGTGGTTACTGCAGAAAGACTAAGATTTACAGAAGGTCAAAGAAATACGACTACCGCTTCTGCTGAACTACTATTTAAGGTATCCAATAATTTACAGCCAGAACTTGGTCGAGGCGGCTTAATGAATCAAGATAAAATATCAGTTGCCGTTTCATATACACTAAACGGTAAACTCGAGCAAAAAAAGTTTGAACTTAGTTCTTTTGAAGAAGATGTAACTAAGTTTGGTGGCAATTTAATCGTACAAGCATTACCATCAATTGAGGTTAGATTTAAGGCAAAAGAGGACGTATTTGCATACGACGACCAAGAATCAACTGAAGTTAAGGTAACAAAAGCGGTTAGGGCAGACCTAGAAAAGCTGCCAGAAGAAAAGTTGTCAGAGATTGAGAATATGGTATTGCGAATAAGACAGACAAGAACTGCAAGGAAAACGCAAGAAATGCAAGCAAGTAAATCTGACTCTAATAAATAACTAAAAAGTATAAACACGAAATGGCTGGATTACCACATTGGAGAAATTCACTCGCATCGAAGGAGAAATATGAGCCCGTTTATCTCAACCAGTTTGAGATATTAATCACTCCACCGCCTGCAGTTGCAGCTGCGATTGGATTTGGTGGAACCTTGATGCTAGATCATGTTAAAAAAGTTGAAGGTTTGCCTGAACAAGCGGGAACAGGTAAATTAGTCGAACAGTTCTATAAGTTCGCTAAGAGATTGTATGCTGCAGCAAAGCCTGAAGCAACTACTGCAACTCTTAAGATTGACTTTGAAGTTAACTTGAACGACAATAACGATATGTATACCTACAATGCTCTAAGAGCATGGGCAGACCTAGTTTACAATCCACTAACTGGTGCCCAAGGTTTAAAAAGAGATTATGCAGATGCATCAATCACTGTAAATATCTTTAACCGTTCTGGTCAAATCTTTAGAGAGTTTAACTTTACTCCAGTATTTATTGGACCAGATAAGTTGACTGAAATGAAATTAGATTATACTTCTGACGAAATCTTTCGTTTGCAAGCAACATTCTCAGCAGATACTTACACCGAAAATCGCATAGGCGCTCTATAAAATAACGAAAGATTTAATCATGGATATGTTTAACGCAAAATCTCGTAGAAATCCTAAAATGGATGATTGGATGGATCTTTCAAAGCCAGGATTTGGCGGACCAAAAGAAAAAACTGATTTCGATAAATCTAAAAGAGATTTTCTTAAAGGCTACCAACGAGTAGTTGATAGAAATGCAGATTTCGAAGGCGGTAAAACGATAAATAACTACGATACCACTTGGAAGGCAGTCTCAAGAGACGTTGTGTCTAGACAAGCTGGAAAAAAACCATTTGACCCAATGTACTCTACTCCCGTAACAAAAACTTCAACTAAGATTGAAGAAGGCCGCATCTTCCGTTTTGAAGAATTCGTTAATGAAAATTTCGAAGACTTGATGAACGACGAAGAAATGCCTAACGACGACATGCCAATGGATGAAAAACCTGAGCTAGATGAGGAAAAACTCAAAATGCTTATGGAAGAATTCGGAGACCATATGAAAGAAATGATCGACGAAATCTGCGAAAAGATGGAAATGGACAAAGCTGAATGCTGCGATTACATCTGCGCAACCATTGAGAAAGTATGTAAATCTGAAGACGACGAAGACGCTGAAGACAGAGAAGGAAGCGACAAAGATTCTGACGAAGACGAGAAATAAGATTAATAGATTCTCTATAACCTGAAAGGAGGTCGCTTAGCGTCCTCCTTTTTTTATTTTACAATAAGTATGTTTGGAACATCTGTCTCAAACTCATCTTCTGGATCCAGGACTTTAGCAAAGAATTTAACTGAATAATACGATTGATTTAAGAATTCAAGAGTATTAATTATAGAAGTTAGATTCAAATTTGCATTTACGTAAATAATTCTGCTGTATTTACGGTTTCTAACATTAACTGCTTTGTCAATCAGTTTTTTAATTTCATAATTGATTAAGAAAGCCTGAATTTTATTTGGAACAACGATATCTTGTTCAAACTTCTCCTTTAGGATTTTATTTACGTTTAGTAAATAATCGCTCTTGGCCTTTTTGCAGAATTTATTAATAAACTGCTTTTGGTCCCTAACAAATAATATTTCAAGTAGCCTGTCTTCTGACTCTATCATGCTAAATCGATTTTTTTAATATCGATTCCGGCCTTACGTAAAAGATCAAGCCCCTGTCTATCTCGATACTCTTCAAGATAAACGACTCTAGTAATACCTGACTGCAGAATCAATTTGCTGCATTCTCTGCATGGCGAATATGTAATATAAAGAGTTGAGCCTTCACAACTTTGAGTTGATCGAGCAACTTTAGCGATCGCGTTTGACTCAGCATGTAAAACATACCATTTGGTTTCATAATCAACGAATTCGCCAGTTTCATTAAATACTGGAAGCTCGCATTCATTTTCAAATCCAGATGGAGTTCCATTATAACCATCTGAAATAATTGTAGTTCCTTTAACGATTAGCGCGCCAACCTTTTTGCGATTGGCTTTGGACAATTCAGCCCAAGTCAATGCCATTTTAATGTATGTTACATCATATTGATGCTGTCTTTCTGAATCTGGATGTATTTTCATATAGATTGAGTAGTCTTTGGATAATTTTCGTAGATCCAGTGTAATAAGTCATCCTTTTCTTGAAAGATTAAGGTTGTATCTGGTGTTGGATTTTCTAAAAATTTAAAAGCAGTCAATAGATCTTGGGTCGGTCTGCCGCTTGGATCAATTAGGTCAGTCTTAACGGCTGGCAGCGAAACTGGTGTAAAAATGCCCTTAGCCATATTATCAGCCAATTCATAGTGTCTATCATAAATATGATATGAATTCGCAGTATGAGAGTATTGACCAAGTTGAAGATCTGGATATGTTGGCTTTAGGTGAGCTAGCATCTGCATTTGCAGAGCACAAAAGAAGGCAACATCGGTTGGCGTTCCCCAAATTGCATCATTACTTCTCATGAAAACACTCATATGCAACTTATTTTCCCTAATGTGGAAATTCGCATACATTGTACAAACAAAATCCTTATTATCTGAATATTGGTGACGAGGCATGTTAAAATGCATGATCGCTTGACGAGTGTTGGGATCAGCTAATAGGCTGGTTAACGCCCATTGATATTGCGAGGTACCAAACTGGTTCTTAATAGTAAAGATCAGGTTTCCATATGCAGAATTTGCAGTACCATCAGCGTTTTGGATTTGTTTCCAAAATTTAGCATGATTTGCTATAAAATCAACATCGTTTCTACCCAGAAAATACCATAGGAATTCTGCTGAGATATATTTGAATTGTGAACCTCTAGATGGATTATCATATAAGCACTGGCTCGGGTCTTCAATTACTAGACACGCATCCAAAAATTCTTTACTAGTTGTGCCTCTAGCATTATTGACTTTTCCCATTTCCATGAGAGCCTTAATTGAAATCCAATAGGCTTGCGCAAAGGTTTTTCCTTTAAATACTAACATACTTGTATTTTACTATAAAAGTGAGCTTTAGTTTACTAATTAACAATTTTCATGTCAGAAAAATGATCGTTGTTCTCGACAAAGATCTTCATATCAAACAGTTCCTCAGGCAGCATGTCGTGAGAAATAACAAAAATTGTCATATTATACTTTTTCGAAAAGTCCTTTAATAGATCGACTATTCGATAAATCGATTCAACATCTAACGACGAGAATACTTCATCTAAAAAGAGCAGATTTACTCTGTGATGCTTTAATTTGATTAACTCAAGAATACAGAGTAAAACAATTAAGTTCATCTTTTTCTGTTCGCCAGTCGAGAGGGAATCTGGAGAAATTTGTACACCCAAATGGGTTATAATTGGATCAAATTCAAGATCAAACTCAAACGCAAATTTGAATTCGAGCAGCTTAGCTATTTTTAAAATCTTTTTATTTAGAATTGGAATGATTTGATTCATTAGCAATCTCTTCATTCCAGAGTCACCAAGGATGACCTCCATTTCTTGATTAAGTTTCAATTTACTGTCAATTTCTGCTTTCTCAGATGATAACTCTGATATTTTCTGAGTAATATCAGTAATGATTGTTTTCATTCTTTCGATTGCAGCCGAATCAGTTGTCGTTGGATTTTCTAATTGCTGTTTTTCTCGTTTTAGAGAAGGTAACTGAGCAGCAGCGGTTTGATAATTAGATTTTGCTGTATTTTGAGTTCTTTGCAATTCATCAATTCGAGTTTTTAGTTTTGCAAGACTTGCAGTTACAGTAGGCAATCGATGCTGTTCAGCCTCTTTCTTTGAATCAAGTTTGGTTTTAATTTCAAGGTGGACTTGATCAGTTAAATCAGAAAGACAGTGGGGACATTTGTTCTTTTCATAAATTGCAAGCTTTTTATCGATTTCAGCAACTGTAAATACTATCTTTGATTTAGCTTCATTAATCTGCTGCAATTCAGCAGAGAGAGTATCGATCTCGGTTTTTAAACTAGTAAATTCTTCTTTGCTGGTAGCTTGAGAAGCCTCCAATTCTGCGATTTGCTGAGACAATTCGTCAACTCGCGTCTGATTGATTTTAACAACATCAGTCTTTAGGCCTTCTAGTTGAGCTTGTGAATTTTGTAATAACGCTGAATTTTGGTCAACCGTTGTTTGAATAGATTTACTTCGGTTTGACAATTCTCGGGTTTCGTCCTTGGTCAAGGTCGACATTTCATTTAGAATATCTAGACCGAATATTTTATCAATGATTTTTCGTTTATCTTGTGGACTTAATTTTACGAAACTCTTAAAATCATTTACTGATAAGCTGATTGTATTTGAAAAGACATTAAATGGTATCTTTGTTAACTCGTCTTCAATAAACTCGTCAACTCGACGTTTATCTGGCAAGTTATGATCAACTCCATTAATTTGCAGTTTGGAAAAGTTTGGCTCTAGCCCTCTTTCGATTGCAACAGAGTCTCCAGTATTTGACTTAAATTTAATGTAAGTATAGGCATTCTTATTGATTCGATTTGGAATCTCTTTAGTCTTACGAACTGCAGATTTGCCGTATATTGAAATAGTCAATGCATCGGAAATCGACGATTTGCCGCCGCCGTTTTTGCCCTGTACAAGCACAAGTTTAGGTCTGTCATCAAACTTAAACTCTTGTAGTTTGTTACCGTACGAACATATATTCTTAAATGCAAATTCTTCTATTCTCATCGTGTCAAGTAAGTAAGTTCAGTATTGTTGCTGATATCTTTTACTGCAATAACATCATAGAGTTTAGATTCTGGATTATATTCAATAATTACGTTTGGATACTGGGATTGATTATAGAGAGAACCATAACCTAACAGAAACCCAGCGGTTTCAATATCAAGAATTTGAGTTAAGTTACCTGAATCCAATAATATTCTTTTTAAATCTTCGGGTGTCAATAAACCAGCGTCTAGTCTTTTCTCAAGTTCCATCTCCTTAATTGAGCTCAGGATTGATCTCTCTTTAATGACTCCATCTGGATTTGGAAACAATTTAGTAGTAATTGAGTTGCTCTTAACAATGGCATTTACTACAAGTTTAGTGAGTGGCAGAATTGCACACGATTCAACCTTAGTTCCCCTAGCAATAGGGTCAATTGCAAATACACCAAACCGATTGTGACCAATTTGTCTAACCTCAACTGATCTATGAATAAATGGTTTATGCATACTTATCAAGCTCTCTAACTTTTTGAAGAGTTGTTAAAAACTTATCAGCCAATGCCTCTTTAACTGATTCTGAATAATCTCTGGTTTGGAGGTAATGGGAGAAAATATCATTAATATTGAAATTATCTTGCAGGTCAAATTCGACCTGTACACCTGCCTCTTCTTGTTTATTGTCAACGTAGGTAAAAAATTCAATTTTACGATAACCGCTGTTCTGTACTTTCTCCAGGAAATTAGTAACAGATAATCTACTTGCAAAGCTGACGCTTATCATAACGTCAACGAAGTTATTTTTAAAAAGAGAATCAATTTGACTATTGGACATTTCTAAAATGTCAAATATGTCTAATTTTAGAAAGACTGGGGACTTTGTGTTTGGCAAAAATTCTTCAACGACAGATTCGCCACTAACATCCAATACATAATGGCCCTTTTGGTTGTCACGATCGCCTCTGTCCATTTGATATGGGGTTCCAGTATAGAGCAGATTTGCTTTTTCTTGGCGAATGTGAATATGACCAGAATATACTCTCTTAAAAGTAGATAGAGCACTAAGCTCTATTCCATGTTCAACTTTCGCCCATTTGTTAAGAGTAAGGCCCTTAACGTCTGCGTGGCAAATAATGTATTGAGCATCGTCTCGATAGTCTTCAATTATTCCAGCAAGTCTAGTAAAGTCATCGACCCATGGCAACATCAAGAAATTGTGTCGAGAGTTAATTGAAAGGAGTTCAGCCTTTTCAAAGACATGAATATTGTCTGACAAATATGACAATGATTTTACAGAGTTAACTGTATTTTTATCTTTATAATAGACATCATGGTTTCCTAATATGATGTAGACTCCTCGCTTAAATTTCTTGGCAAGGCTCGCAAATATCGCAAAGCTTTCGTTTTGGATTCTGATATTAACTGATTCTCTTGAGTGAAAAATATCTCCCTCAAAAATTAGGATGTCCGTAGCTTCATCAAAGTCTCTATCAACTTTTTCGATTAGGTCTTCAAGTAAAAAACTCTTTTGGATCTCTAGCCATTCAACTGCATTATTCTTAATGCCGAGGTGTAGATCTCCAACTAGATGTATTTTTCGTATGTCTTTTAAATTAATCATTAAAACATTTTATTAGACTTGGGAATCTTGTCTAGAAATCCATATTTACTATTGAGTTCCAATAGCAAGACCTCTTTATTATCATAACTCAACATATCAAAAAGTTTTTTATAATCCATTGCTACAGTTATTGAAATTGCATCAAGAATATAAATTGGAGTTATAAAATAATTTCGATGGTTTTTTGTTATGAGATGAGTACATAGTGTTGAAAAGATTTCATTTATTTCAGCCTTTGCAAATTTTTTCTTCTCCGGGTCTGATCCTAAGATACGATTGATCTCTGAATGATCTGCTATAAAATTGAAAATTTCACGCTGAATAATTTGAGTATCGACATGTTCTGAATATTTGTCTGGGTCATAGAGAAAATAGTCTGGAGAAGATGAGTCGATTCTGATCTCTCGGCCTCCTCTGACATTTTCGTCTGGATCAGATTCGTCCATTGGATTTTCATAACCCATATTATATGTGTTATTAAAAATCTTGTCGTCTTTTTTGAGCTCAGCATATCTGGCTCGACGTCTCTCTAATTCAGCTGGGTCTTCATCTATATCTTCGCTAAAGTCGTCGAATTCATCGTCGAATCCAGTATTTTCTAAACCTAATTCCTCAACCTCATCGTGGTATTGAGTTAGATCGTCGTCTTCATCGGGTAGTCTGTCAATTGTGTCCAATTCATATTGTATCTTTTTAATTAATGGAATTTAGTATATCATCGTGAGACGAGACTGCCAAACCTACTGGTGGTAACGTTGTCATATTGATTGTTTGTGTTCCATTTTGTGATGAATGACTTTGATATTGATTTCTCATCTCATTCTCTAGAGAAATAGTACCGTCGTCATCTGAGTAGTACTGGCTAGCTGGATCAGTTTCTTCAACTAATCTAGCATAGTCATAATCCATTCTGTACATTTTAAAGCTTTCAGTATAACCGCCATCTCGGTTTGCAATCAGTTTTATCTTCATACGCCGCTCCATTGGGCCTCGAATCAAGCCAAATAGTGAGTCGACTGTGTGGACTAGACCGAATGATTCGGCGATATCGCTCATTCCGATATCTTGATCGTCTACTGCATCTCGCTTAATTTGAGTAGCTGTGATAATACACCATTCATTTCTGATCGCAACTGCTCTGAGTTCTTCTGATATAACTTTGATCTTTTCGTATACGTTACCCTGTTCGCGCATAGGCCTCATCAAGTTAATGTAGTCGACGACTACTACCTTGAATTTTATACCGGTATTATTTTGAACAGTTATAAAGTAGTTTTCTACATCAATCGCTGATGCTGTGCCAGTTGGAAATTCTTTTACTGTCATTTGGCCCATTTGTGGATTGTTTAGTTTTAACATCTCAATCTTTTCCTTGACTCCGCCGACTTGATCTTTATGTAACATCGAATCATAGTCCTTAAATGGAATATTTAAGGCATTAGCTCCAATTCGCTTCATATACTTGGCATCAGATAGTTCAAGTGTAGCAATCCCAACTTCACAACCAGCTAAAAAGGCTCGAGTTGCGATATTTGACAGAACCATTGATTTACCAACTTTAGGTCGACCTTGAAAAACTACAAGCGTTTTGGGATTCCAACCTCCACCTAATACCTTATCTAAATATGGAAATCCAGTTGGAGTACCTATTTTTGATAATTGAATATGATGCTCTGGATTAAAGAAGTCAAGGCCGGATGCCGCATTTGCAAAATTGACGTTTAGCTTATCATTAAACTTCTGCCTAACGTCATTTGTAATAAGCTCGACGTTACCGGGATTAATATCAGCAGTCTTTAGAAAAGACAGTACATCAATTACTGTTTCATTTAGATTCTTGTAAAAAATAAAGGCTTTTGTGTACTTATAAAGAAAGTCATAATTGTACTGGGATAAGTCTACCTCGAAAAGGGAATTGAATCTTGCTTCTGGAATATTCAGATTACCTAAGTTACATACTTCTCTTAGTTCAGTACGAGTCGGTACTTTTAAGTATTCGTTGAAGAACTTTTTTGCTTCACGATAGACCTTTTGTAGCATATCATCATTGAAATAATGGGCTTTAATAGCTGGGATTATTTCTCTCTTTTCAACACCATCATAATTTTTAGGTCGAATCACTCGATCATTATCATCTTCTGTCAATGCAAAGTTGAAGATGACCTTCTCAAGCAATTCAATATTTTCTTTAAAGTCTATCATATAAAAGTTATACTATCGAAAAGTATTTAGTAAAGGTTGTTTCGGAAATAAAAATGAATTCTCCGGTTTTTGTTAGTGAGCCATCTTCAAGGCAGTCAGCAACAATCTGCTTGATCTTTGCTCGAAATGATTCATCATTGATCTGGTCGCCAAACATGTATTTTAGAGTTTTTGCTGAAAATTTAAGATCAGTCGGATCAAATTCTTTGTTTTTTGATCCATAAACTCTTACGAAATAGGCGCATACATCAAAGATAAAGTCAGAATGAGATGGATAATTCGGCATTGCTGTATGAACCAATAAATCATACTTAATTGGCAATGTTGAATTAATCCTGTACATCATTATCGAATTCAGTTAAATCTTCAAGTTCATCTGTTTCAAGACTATCGATTCCAGATTGGGTCTCCGGATATTTAAAGGTAGGCTTGATTATGTTTTCGTCCAGCGCTCTCAATACTTCTTCTGAAAAAAGTTTTGGCGAAAAAAATTCTCTAACTGAAATAGCTTCTCCAGTAAATCCATTTAGGTAGTTTTTGCCCAATTTTTTTGCTTGAAAATAATGAGTCTCACCCTTTAACTCAAATGCTTGACATTCCTCTTGCTCAGTCGGTTTCATCTTATCGTATTCTTTTTGGGTAATTAGATTACCTCTACCGACTCGACAAGCTTCCCAAGATGCATAGTTTTCAAGACCAACAAATGGATTCATGCCTTTGTGGAATGAAATATGGAATTCAATATCTAATGGCTTGGCAAGACGATTCTTTTTGGTTTTAGACCTAACGATAATTCCAGTTGTAGTTTTTGCCTCATCTCGAAGAGTTCCCTTACTTAGCATCAAGATGATCGACGCTGAGAATTCTGGACCACCGCCGCCTGACATTCCTTTTGGGGTGTATTGGTCCATTGACGCATATGTGTGATTGGTAAAAATGAATGGAATTTTGTAGTTCGATAGATCAAGAGTAAACGACTTGAATAGTGCTCTCATCTCTTTTGAACGAAGGCCCATGTCGGCAGCATTCTTACCCTTTTCCATATCAGTTTTACTCTTGTCAGTATCCAACATTCCAACTGAATCAACAAATACTGCAAGTTTTAAACCTGAATTTTCTTTGACTGTTTCGATAAGATCATTGATAAAGAATTTAACTTCGCTTATCAATCCCAGTCTAAGATATCTGAGTTTTTCAAGGTCTACACCAAATTTGATATAGTCGGATGAGTCAATCGCTCCTTCTGTATCGATATAAAAAACGTAGTAACCAGCTTTCTGTAACTCGCGCACCGCATTTAGACATAAAAAGGTTTTACCTGCACCAGAATCGCCAGCTATACCAATACTTCGAGTATTTGGATAACCGCCAAAGAGTGAGCCAGACATTTGGGCATTAAGCAGATAATTACCAGTTGAAATGTATTCCTCAATGTCTGAGAAACCTCGAATTTCAACTTTTGATTTTACGCGTTTGTCTAATAAGTCGTTAAATTTTGCAAATGCATCTAGTGGAGATTTAGCCATGTATCCTTAATATTTTTAAAGTTCAGTATCTTGTACACTGACCTTTACTCAGGTTTCACGAAAAGTATGAAACAAGTAGGAAACACGAGGCTAATAGTAAAGCGTCAGAATGATCGCCGTTTACTATTTTATAAAAACCAACTTCTTCGATTGACGAATTGTCTTTGGTAATTGGGTTTTTGGATAAAACTCTAGAAAAACTAAAATTAGTGTTTGTTGCCGCATCTGTCATGTCGATAGCGTAACACTTATAGGTAGAATAAATCGGGTTAACCGATGACAAGTCTCCGAGATAGAACATTGAATCTTCGTTTAGATTGAATCTGGAAAGATCCATTCCGCATTCTTCAATCATACAGCGACCAATTGACTCAAATGGCGAAGCGTCTACTTCACTATCATATTCATCAGTAATCAAAGTTATTGAATCTTGATCGTTAACAAAATTTGGCTGAGATAGTGCGTAAATCTTTGATATTTTACCGTCCTGTGATCTAGTAAACGGCAGGACCGCAACACCGGTTCTAAGGTAATTTAACTGGTTTAACTGGTCTTGGTCTCGTTGAATAGAGACCATTTCATATCGAGTATCAATTAGTGGAACTCTAGATTCAATCTTTGGTCGATTTGTCATTAAGCTGCTTCTTTTTCTCAGGATCGAGCATCTTCCATAGGGATTCCTTAATGGAGTCAGCTGTTACACTATTATTTATATGGCTAGAGAGCTTATTGATAAAGTCTGACTGGTTTTGCGAATTTTGATACATCGCCTTGAGTAAAGTCTTATTTGGAAGATTTACTTTTATTGAAATGTTAAGCTGGGTTTCTTCTAGGGAAAACATTCCAAATAAATCAGTAGTAGCTAACGCCGTAGTTTGAACTGGTTGTGCTGGGCTAGCGGCAGGTTTTATAATCTCCGACTTAAGGTCAGGCGGCAAGGCAGCCAGGTCTGGACTAATTTCAGGAGGATTAACTGTATTACTTACTGGATATGAGTCAATATTAATTGATTGAATTTCCATTGGAGTTAATGGTTTTTGTTCATCCATTAACATCATATAGTCAGAGTTTAGCGAATCTATTGAAAGCTTGGTTCCGTCATTTAATTCTGCATAAAAACCGGATCTGGATTGGGAAACATCCATTACTTCAAAGATCTTGCCTAACCTTGGGGAAGGTTTACCCTTAACTAATTGGAATTTTTGATTTTGAAAGCTGTTTTTCAGCGACATTATTGCATCGATATCCATACCTAGGGCTTTTTTTATCTTGTTAATTAGTTTTTTCATTCGCTAGCTCGTCTTCTAACGACTTAATTTTTGCTTTTGTTTCAAATCGTTCACTGTACATACTCGTTAGGATTGTCCGAGCAGCCGAATCAAACTTATTTGTGAATATTGTATCATTCTTAGTGAAGATAGTTTCTTGCGGAACTTCTTGCGCAGGATTGAATTTACCAATAAATGAATCTGGTGAAATATTAAATTGGATCTGAATATTTGGGTACATCGAGGCAAAGTCAAAGCATGAAACATTCTTATAGTAGCCTGGAACTGGCGTTGCGACGAAGGCACCATCATAAGTTGCCTCGCTTTCAATATCTCGACGATCGCTTGCCATAAGCTTGCCACGGCTTAGGAACTCTCGGCACATCAATGTTTCAGTAATGTATACCGCTGAGAAGACTTTTGAAACGTCTACTTTTGCAAGCTGTGAGATTGAGAAAGCTACATCAAGAAGGCCAAGTTTATCCTCAATTAATTTAATTAGGATTGTATCAATGATGTTGTACTTGACGAAGTTTTCGACGTCTTGCTGGGCTTCTAGCATTGTCGCATAGTCACTATGTAACTTAGTCGTACCAAGTACAAGATTCGCAATATAATCAAGCTTATAGTTCTCAACAACTTTATATGGTTTAGTATTCATAAAGACTTCCATATAGTCAAGAAGACCAACGTGAAGCGGCATCTTCGATTGACCAATTAGCTTTTCGCTTGGCATATTTTCCATCGAATCAATGCCCAGTCTTTTTGCACGGTTAATGAGATAAACCCAGTCAAAGCCAATTACGTTCCAACCAGTAAAAAACGGTATTTTCGGCAACACTTTGTGAAAGAACGTTGACATTAGGGCATCCTCTGTTTCAAAAAACAAATACTTTAACGAAAAACTTTGATTGTGAGCCGAAAAATACTCGTTTACTTCAGTCTCTAGTCGAGAGACTACTTCCTTGTCAAGATCCTTCATCGTCGACATAACGTAACAGACGTTATCTTCATTTACGAAAGTTATGAGGTTGACTGGCATCGCGGCTTTAGCTGGATCAGGGAACTCGTTAGAAGTCAGTTGAATCTCAATATCAAGATAGTATTTCTTTGGGCCTTGATTTGAATAGATCAGGTCTAATTCCTCTTGTGTGAATCTTTCTTGAATTAGTTCTTCAAGCCTGAATCGACTAAGCCATTTGTTTTTGGCCTTTTTAAGAAAGCGATTATCCCAATTTCGGTGCTCGGTTGGGCTTGGAGTAAAAACCCAGTTAAATTGGTCAATATCGTGGATGTATTTTCTAATAAAAGCGACTTGGCCGTTTGGGTCGTAATAGGAAACTAGGAGTTCGCAGGTATCTTGATTAAATTCTGTACTAATTATCATACTAAAAGATGTTTGGTCTATCTAATTTACTAAAAACCCATCCAAAGTTCTTTACTAAGAGAGATATAAATAACTACAAAGAACCTGTAAGCATAAATGGCACTAATTAAACGTAAACAGATTGACCTGTATATTAAATCGCCGGTCGGAACCGTTTCAGGAAACGTTTTCGGTATTGACAACTTAGCTGGTATTGCAGCCGGTGTCTACTCAATCACCACTGGAGACCAGTATGAAATCGTAGTTGATAAAATTGTTGGAGCAATTGACGATATTGCAGATCAGATCGATGGTCTCTACTTTACATACTTAGTAAATGGAGCTGGTAGTAAGAATCTAACTAAACAAGCAACAATTGATCTTAAAAGCACAGCTAACCAAGTTAGTGTTGCAAAGAACGATTTAACGAATGGTGTTGAATACACATTTAGCTTGCCATCTGCCGTAATCGCACCAGGTTCTATGAAAGTTACGACAACTACTGAATTAGTTGGAAACGTTACTCTTTCTGGAAACTCACAAACAATAACTCACACAGGTACTGGTAACTTGACCATCTCTTCTACTAACGGGGAAGTTTATATTGAAGGTTCTCGATTTAACGGCAATAATGCAACTATTCCTGGTGATCTTACGGTTAGCGGTAACTTCAATGTTGTTGGAAATATTACACAAACTGCAGTTAATGATGTTATCGTTCAAGACCGATTTATCAAACTTGCAAACGGTAATACTGGAGCAGTCACAGTTACTGGTCTCTATCAGCAAACTGGAACTGGTACATACGCTGGTTTAATTTACAATTCAACGGAAGGTCAATTTAGACTATTTACGTCAAGCATTGAGCCAACGACTAGCACTAATATGAGTGCGCTTACTTCAGCTGATCTAAAGATTTACGGACTAGATGCAAATAACGTTGAATTTATTTCAATGGGATCAAATGCTAAAGAGGCGGTTCAGGACTTAATTGCATCAACGCTAACTGAAGGTTATGGTATTAACTTAGCATACACCGATACTGGCGCAGCTGGTGCTGGTACTTTGTCTATAGCAGTTGATATTAATGAAATTGCGGCTTCTTTTAACTTACAAGTTAAAACATACGAGGACAGTGCAACTCCAAACCAATATGGTATTAACTTACTATCCGAAAGTTTGGTATTTAGTGATTCAGATACAGCTTTAGTTAAGAAAGTTACTGGTATTGAAGCACTTAAGGTAATTATTAGAGCTACTATCCACGAAGACATTATCTATAATGTTGCTGGCGGAGCAGGTAAATTTACACTAGATGGTAGCGGAAATGCAGTAATCACACTAA
>SXGQ01612734.1_pt1 | contig 42487 bp, 31 predicted proteins | sample 3178371 | NCBI WGS metagenome assembly SXGQ01 (sample SAMN11356859, study PRJNA531348) | freshwater metagenome | isolation source: freshwater sample F1-20 | place: China: Fuxian Lake, Yuxi | collected 2017-12-25
ACGAACTCGTGCAGCGGCGGGTCGAGGAAGCGGATGGTGGCCGGCCGACCGTCGAGGGCCCGGAAGATGCCCTCGAAGTCGTCCCGCTGGTAGGGCAGCAGCTTGGCGAGCGCCTCGCGGCGGGCCTCTTCGTTCGCGGCGAGGATCATCTCCCGCAGCGCGTCGATCCGGTCGCCCTCGAAGAACATGTGCTCGGTTCGCGTCAGGCCGATCCCCTCGGCACCGAAGGCGATCGCCTGGCGGACCTGTTCGGGTGTGTCGGCGTTGGTGCGGATGCCGAGCTGCCGGTGCTTGTCTGCGAGCTTCATGATGAAGTCGTAGTATTGGAAAACCTTCGAGTCTTTTGGCTTGAGGGTCTTGCTGACGAGAACTTGCTTCAGTTCGCTGTCAGCCGTCTTGATCCCGCCGGCGAACACCTCTCCGGTCGAGCCGTTGATGGAGATCGCATCGCCCTCGCGAAGCGTCTGACCGGAGCACTTGAGCGTGCCGGCGGCGTAGTCGATCTGGATGGCGCCCGCGCCGGCGACGCAGACCTTGCCCATCTGCCGGGCCACGAGGGCCGCGTGGCTCGACACGCCGCCGCGGCTGGTGAGGATGCCCTCGGCGGCGATCATGCCGCGGAGGTCCTCCGGCGAGGTCTCGACGCGGGCGAGCACCACCTTCACGCCCTTGTGGGCCAGTTCCTCGGCCTTGGCCGCCGAAAACACGAGCTGGCCGGTGGCCGCGCCGGGGCCGGCGGGGAGGCCGGTCGTCAGCAGCCGGCCGCTCTTCTTCGCCGCCTCGTAGTCATGGCGGTCGAAGATCGGGGCCAGAAGCTGGGAGAGCGCATCGGGGTCGGCCGACTGGATGGCGTGCTCGGGCGCCATCAGCTTCTGCTTCACCATGTCGTGGGCGATCTTCACGTAGGCCAGCGCCGTCCGCTTGCCATGCCGCGTCTGCAGCATGTAGAGCTTCTTCTTCTCGACGGTGAACTCGAAATCCTGGACGTCGCCGAACTTCTTCTCGAGCGTCTGCCGGACCTTCTCCAGCTGCTTGTAGGTGCCGGCGAACATCGGCTCGTGGGCCATCTCGGCCACGGGCTTGGGCGTCCGCACACCGGCCACGACGTCCTCACCCTGGGCGTTGACGAGGTACTCGCCGTAGAACACATTCTCGCCTGTGGCTGGATCGCGCGTAAACGCCACGCCAGTGCCGGAGTCATCGCCCGTGTTACCAAACACCATGGCTTGCACATTCACAGCGGTGCCCCACTGCGCTGGAATTTTATATTTGGCGCGGTACACAATGGCGCGGTCGTTCATCCAACTGCGAAACACCGCGGCAATGGAGCCAATGAGTTGATCCATGGGATCGTTGGGAAATTTCTTGCCTGTTCGATCAAGAATGAGCGCTTTGAAGCGCTTCACAAGCTCATGCAAATGCGTCTCGGTGAGATGCGTGTCCTCTTGAACGCCAACCTGCGCCTTCAGGGTTGCCATGACATCCTCAAATGGATCATGCTCGTTTTCATTGCGCTTCTGCACGCCCATCACTACGTCGCCGTACATCTGAATGAAGCGGCGATAGCAATCCCACGCGAAGCGGCCGTTGTCAGTGGCTTCTTTGAGCGCCAAGACAGTTTTATCGTTCAGACCCAAATTCAGAATGGTGTCCATCATTCCAGGCATGCTGTCACGCGCGCCGGAGCGAACCGACACAAGTAATGGCTTGCGAGCGTCGCCAAATTTTTTGCCCACCGATTTTTCTAACCGCGACACATAGGCTTTTAATTCCTTCAACAACGATGGCGGCATCTTGCGGCCGCTTTCGTAATACAAATTGCAGACATCCGTGGTGATAGTGAAACCTGGTGGCACGGGCAATCCAATGGAACACATGGCCGCCAAGTTTGCGCCCTTGCCGCCAAGCAGGGTTTTCATATCAGCGCTGCCTTCGGTTCCCTTGGCCGCGAAGAAATAAATCAACTTCCCCGCCTTGAACTTGGCGTTTGTCAATTTGGAATTTGTCCCTGACTTGGCCTGCTTTGACTTTGCGTTGATGCTCTTGACGGGGCCGGAACGGCTGGACTTTTGACTAGAACGGGACATGGAACGAGTTGGGGCAGCAAGCGACATATAGAACCTTTGGATTGTATGAATTGAATTTAGTGAATACGGCTGACGCGATGAATATGCAATCATATTGATTTTGTATTTTTTTCGCACGAACAAATCGAATGGCCTTGAAATGCCTAGCATTAGGATATGTCGAGCGCCCAACTGTTGGACTGGAATGAGCAACCCCTGCACGTGCTGCAGCGTTGGCCAAGCGATGTGCCGCTAGCGGCCTTGCTTTCTGGCGATAATTCCAGTTGGTCGCGCATCAGCGTGATTGGCGTTCCCAGGGAGTGGAAAGTTTTGCGCGCGCACCCAGGCCTGAACGCGAGCGATGTGTTGGCTTGGATTCGCTCGCTCGATAGAACCAGCGCCACATGCACTGGCCAGCAGCAGCCGCCGATAGGCGCGGGTTGGTTCACACAGTTTTCCTACGAATTGGGAGGGGTGCTGGAACCCAAAGCGCGCGCGAATCAAGCCAATTCATCGGCGCGCGCAGGTGAATGGACGCGCTTGGACAACACATGGCCGTTGGCGCAAGCTGCCCGCTGCGATCGCGCGTTTGTGTTTGATCATGCAAAGCAACAATGGTGGTCCATTGGCGGCGCTGTGGATTCAGTCCCCTTGCTCAACCACGAATCAACTGAGAACTTTGAATGTGATCCACTGCAAGAAGAAATTTCCGACGCTCAATACGCCCAAGCGGTGAAGCGCACAATTGATCTGATTCACCAGGGAGATTTATTTCAAGCCAATATCGCGCGCCGTTGGCACAGCTCGCTGCGTGGTTGCCCACGCGCATTCGCGCACCTGGCGTTACGCAGCAGCGCCGCGCGCTATGGAGCGTGGCTTGAAACTTCATCTGGAATGTTGGCGAGCATGAGCCCAGAACTATTCCTTGAACTGGACGCGCACGGGCTTGTGGTTTCTCGGCCCATTAAAGGCACGCGTGCCAGCGACACGAGCAGCGAGAAGAGCAGCGATGAATTGGCGCGCAGTGAAAAAGACGCCGCGGAATTGCACATGATCGTGGACTTGATGCGCAATGATTTGTCGCGCGCATGCCGTCCCGCTAGCGTGAGCGTGCGCCAAGCGCGCGTTATGGAAACCCACGGAACGGTAGTGCATGGCGTGGCCGAAATTCACGGGCAACTTCAAATCGGCTGCGATCGCGCCGCGTTGCTAGGCCACACTTTTGCGCCGGGATCAATCACGGGCGCGCCCAAAATTCGCGCCATGCAAGTAATCGACGAACTTGAAACCTTTGAGCGCGGGCCCTACTGCGGCGCTATTGGATATTTGGCAGACACGGGCGCCATGAAATTAAGCGTTGCCATTCGTACCGCTCTCTTACGCGAATCATCGCCCAACACATTCGCGCTGACCTACGCGGCGGGATGCGGAATTACCAGTGATTCCAATCCCAATGAAGAGGTTGCGGAAAGCCACGCCAAAGTCCAAGTGCTGCAAGCAGCACTGCGCGCGGCGCATCAACGTGGCAAAATTTGCTTGGCTTGAGCGCGCTGCACATACATTGCAATTTGCGCAGCCACCGTCTTCTGGTGCTCTGGATTGAATGAAAAATCAAACGCCATTCCAGCGTAGGTATTGTGCATGGAATCAATGTGCGTGTGCACAAGTTTGCCAGTGACCACAAGCGGCACTGGATTATCCTTGCCTAACGCGATGCGAAGCCAGAAAATGCGTTGACGCGAAAGCGGGCCGGCTTCATTGGAGGCAATTCGAATTCCAACACCACCGCCGCCAACATTCATGAGCGTGCCAGATATGGACGGGCCCATGTTTGGCAGAAGTGCCTCGCCGCCAGACGCGCTGACGGTTTCGCCGCGGGTATGTGATTCAAACGCCAACTCGTTGGCGCGCTCGGCAACGCCAACGCTGCGCGGTTCCAACAACGGCCACATGGTGGCCTGCGGCAGTTGCAAACCCTGCAAATCAAATCGATCATTGTGCCGGTGACACCGCTCGATGGATTCGGGCAGTGCCAGAAAGAGCGACAATGTGTGCGCGGTTGTGGCGGGTCCTGACAAAATGCTGGTGTGAAACGAGAATCTATTTTGACCAATCACAAAGGCGGCGACCAACTTCACGCCTTCTTTCAATTGCACCGTGCGGCCAAGCGCTTGCGGTGATTCCACCTCTACACTCGCCTCATGCAGCGCGATTAGTTGACTGCGCCAAATAATATCAACGCCATCTTCGCTGGCGCTTTCGGGACGCGCCACGGCCAACTCCAAAGCCCCGCGCCGTTCCAGCACTTGTTGCAGACTTTTGTGCCAATCCGTATTGCGGCTTCGAGATGCGGGCATAAGGAGAGTGTACCTAGCGCGCATTGCGATTGCTTGCGTATTCAAAGCGTGACTCAGGACTTTTGTAGGGGCATGACCGTGGCTAAATGCTTGATTACGAAATGCCACGCAGACGATCAACCGCTGGCAATAATTCGCTCCAGACTTCGGAACTTAAATCACCTTCAGGAAGTTCAACGCGCCAGTCCGTGATGGTGGCAACAGGCACGCGCACACTTGAACCACCCTGTAAATCGGGACGGCTATGCGGTTGATCAAGGAGCACGGTGTCCAGCGAATCGCCTTCAAACTTGCGCACAATGAACCACGCCTGTTCAACCCGTTCAGGATCCGTTCCATTTTCAAGCGGCGCTTGTACCTGAAAGGATTTTTGCACCAACGCTTGATGCGCGGCGTCACCACTACGGCGCAAGCTGGCAAAGGCCGTCGCAAACACATCAAAATGGCGGCGCGCGCGCGAGGCCGTGGCGTCAATAGCGTGTTCGGTGGCGAACAACGCGGCGTGACCTGTTTCCAAAGCGGCGATGACTTTCGCCGGCCAGGTCCACACTCTTTTAAATTCACCAACGGGTTCTGGGTGGCACACCACCGCGCGCACCCCAAGCAATGGAGAAAATCCCTCCTCGCTACGCGCCGCGGCACGGAATGAATTTGATCCAGGTGCGCCATCGTGCGCGGTCACGGCAACCTCTTGCCATGGCTGTAAACACACTTCAAGGCCCGGTCCCACCTCCACTTTCTCACCAACCTCCGGCATGTCGCCTTCAAGCAGAAGGCCGGCCATGGCGTCGATTAAAATTAATCCAGCTCGCACATGCTTGGCGGGAATTTCCATCAACTCAAGTTCGGGGCGACCGCAACGCCACAAACCCGTCGTGAATAAAAGAGTAGGACGATCTTCGTTGGCCTCTTCACCGGCAACGCCAACTCCACCCACGCGCCACAACCAACGCTCATGTGGTTTGGCCTCGGGCAAAAGAAATCCGGTCTCCAAAGTTTCGCGCGGCATGAATTGACCCGTGACTGCGTCCAAAATTCCGGCGACATCGCCCAACGCGCCGGCCAACAAACCCACTGATCGAAAGTAGGCCTCATGCGGCTCATTTTGCGGCAAAACCACTTGCATGCGCACCACCCACTTGCAATCGCGAATCGCTTGCAGTCCCTCTTCATCTTGAATCGGAATCGCCGACTCCGCCCACACCACCACTGGCGCATCTAGGCCGTCCAGCGTGAAGGCCATGACCCACAACACGCTGTCTTCTTCGTTTTCGGGAGATTGCGCGTCAATATCGCGCCCCAACCACGCCGCAAAGGCACTGCCAATTTCCTCGCGTGTAGGAGCCTCTTGATGCGGCCAAAACACAACCCAACTTGATGGAAACGCATCTTCAAGCGTCCATGGCGACCCATTTGGGGTGTCGTTGTGGGACTCATTGGGCTCTACATCGTCGGGGTCTACATCCATTTAATATCTCTTGGAATGGGCATCGCATCTTATGGGATCTTGCGGCAAAGTTGTTGGCTCCAAATGTGATCAATTTCAATTTGGTTCTTGCATTATGCGCAAGTGGTGCTAGAGATTAAACATGTCATTTGATTCCGTCCGATCCCTGCTGACGCGACTTGTACGAATAGTGCTGGGCTCTAAGCCAAAGCCAATTCCAGTGCGCGTAAGAATGGGACCGAGACGGAGCATTCGTTAACCCTTTCCTCGAATGAGCAAATGATTGGCAAGCCTCGACCTCGTGCGAGGCTTGCTGCGTTTTAGAACGATCGAATTCAGGGGGCTCCAGGCATTGACGCATCGGTTTCAGCGCCGTCGTCCCCGTCGTCCCCGTCGTCCTCGTCGTCCTTGCCTGCGTCATCTTTAGTTGCCGCGCCATTGCTGGTGGCGGCTTTCTTGCGCTTCTCCATGCGCACTCGCATGGATTCCTTTTCATATTGCTCCATCAAAGTACCCATGCCTTTCATGTCGGCTGAAATGGAAATCCGCTGGGTACCTCCCTGCACGCCTTGACCAATGGACAACATCGCGGCTGGACCGCTGGGCAATGCAAAGCCATCCATCTCGGTGGATGCCATCCAACTTGCGATCACGCGCATATCAAAGGTTGCAAACCAATCGATATCACCCCACGCTTTGGCGTTGATTTCGCCGCGAATATCTTTTGCACTGGCAACGGGAACCTTAAAGTCGTTTGTAACTGGCAAGGGCGCAACCATGGTGACATTGTTGCCCTTGAAATTCATAATGGTCGTCGTAGGCTTTACTGATTCAGCAATGACATTCAATTGTTCCCGGGGCATGTCCGAATTGAATGCCATTGCCATGCGATTGAAGCGCTTGACATCGGGCGTCATTGTCCAGCTCATTGAATCCGCCCCGATGACCAATTGAATATCGCTGTACAAGCCAACTTTGAGCATGTGTTGAACCGTGGACTTACAAGCCGCTTGAAAGGCGGCCATATCAGTCACTCGAAACCCAATCATGTATCCTGGCTTGCCGTTGATGTCACCAAATCCACCTGCAATGCCCGCATTCATCAAATTCAATATGTCCCGAGTGGATTTCTCGGCCTCTTTCCACGCCTGCCTTTGCTCTGGCGTACTTCCCAGCATGATGGCAGCGTCGTCAATGGTGAATTGCTTGTGCAACAAATTTCCCATGGTGTTCTTGGAAACGCCGGCGTACATGAGCATGCTCGCTGGAAGCAACGCAAGATCGGCGGCGCACTCCTCTGCGTTTATGCCCGCTGGCCACGGCGCGTCGCGTGTCCAATCGGTCCACACATTCAATTGATCGCCGACCGTTGTCAATGAAAATGAAGCGCTCTTGAGTTCGCTCAGTATGTCGACCAGATGCATGGCTTGATCGCTCAGGGCGGCGCTCATTTGCTCCTTGACTTGCGCGGCATCCTTCTGCTCCTGGGTGGCGTCTTTATCAAGTTGCGAGGCTTGTGACATAGTCATTCCAATAAAGCTGGCGCCCATTCGCAAAGTATCCGCTTGCTCACGCATGATTGTTTCAAGATCAAGCCGCCCGCTCACCACGCCCGCTGGAAGTTGCTTCAGCAGCGCGCATGTGGCTGCGCCTGCGGCTGGCATTTCATAAGGAGCTTTCTGCGCGCCCACCACAACCATGTCGTTGGCAAGCAGCGATATGCTGGTTCGCTTTGTTCTTGATTTCACATTGTCTTTGGTGGCGCCCGGAATTTTCATGGCCATGAATGAGCGGATGTCGGGACCACCCATCATGTCTTGATTGGGATCGTTCTCGTCAGCAACGGGCATGATCATCCAAAAGAGTAATGGTTGATCCATTGGGATTTCCAAATCTGTTTTTAACTCAGCCTTGAGCAAAGACATGATGGCCTTGGATGAAGGAACCATGCCGCGTATGGGTCCACCTAGAGCCGCGATTTGCTTGGCCGTCGCCTCGGCCGCGGCGGCGTTTGGAATATAAATCACGGCGGCGGCGTCGGTGGAAACAAGCGCGGCCAAGGCCGCGGGCACATCGACCGTTGAGCCAATGTTGGCTTGCTTGGTTGCGGCAATGGGAGCAGCATTTTTGGCAATTGGTTCCGCGCTCGGTGTTTTATTTTTCACAGGCACGGTTGCTGGTGCTTGTAAAACAAGAAGACCGCACAAAAGTGTTGCAATGATCATTGAAGGTTCTCCGTAAAGGACGAGATTGCGGCTACCACGACTACGAATTAAAAATTGTATCCGCTTTCATATTCCCCATGCACAGCAAGAAGATTTGCGAATTACGCCACAATATTCACAAGCCGCCCCGGAACCACGATCACTTTTTTGGGTTTTTTCCCCGAAAGCATTTCTATGACCGCGGGATCGGCTAGCGCCATTCTTTCCACGGCGGCTGCGTCCGCGGAGGACGGAACAAGCAATCGCATTTTCACTTTGCCGCACAGTTGAACGGCCAGTTCAACTTCGTCATCAACCAACAATGCGGCGTTCACGGTTGGCCAACTTGCGGTGGCAAGCGCGTCGGCGCATCCTAGCTTGTGCCAAATTTCTTCGGCAAAATGCGGCGCAAATGGCGCCAATAATTTCACAAAGCGGATCAATTGATCGCGCGTCAAGCCGCCGTCGGCTGCGCTGGTCAGCGTGGTGCTTCGCGTGGCGGCGTTGACTACTTCGATCAGCGTGGCGATGGCGGTGTTGAACGCCAGTCGATCAATGTCTTCACCGACTTTTTTAGTCGCGCGGTGCAGAAGTTTTTCAATTGCCTCGTTGGGCCTGGTCGCGAGCAGCAATTCTCCAGTGCGCTCATCCACCGCCAGGCGCCAAGCGCGCTGTAAAAAACGAAAACTGCCAGCAATATCGCGGGTATTCCATGGCTTGGACGCTTCGAGCGGACCCATGGACATTTCATACAAGCGAAATGTGTCGGCTCCAAAGTTGGCAATCACATCGTCGGGGTTGACAACATTTTTCAAGCTCTTGCTCATCTTTGCAATGACTTGTTTCACGGATTGTCCAGTGGATTTTTCCTTGAAGACTCCATCGCTGATTTCTTCAACCGAGTCGGCGGGCGCAAGCGAACTATCGGGCCGTTGGTAGGCAAAACTAGTGATCATGCCTTGGTGAAAAAGTTTGGCGAATGGCTCCGGCGTGGTGACGTGCCCCAAATCAAACAGCACCTTGTGCCAGAAGCGCGCGTACAACAAATGTAATACGGCGTGCTCGGACCCGCCCACATACAGGTCCACTCCGTGCTCGCCCATCCAATATTTTTCCGCGGCCACGCTGACAAAGCGCGTGGTGTTTTTGGGATCGCAAAAACGCAAGTAATACCAGCATGAACCAGCCCAATTTGGCATGGTGTTGGCCTCGCGCCGCACGGGCGTGTTCGCCGGCAAATCGGCGGAGCTGACACCCGCTTGCCCCGCGGTTGTGTTGATCCAATCAACGGCCTTGCCAAGCAATGGCCGCGGCGTGTCGCTTTCAGTGGGCTTGAAATCCTCAAGCTCCGGCAAGCGGACTGGCAGCGCACTTTCTGAAATGGCGTAGGGCAATCCATCGGGGGCAAACACCACGGGAAAAGGCTCGCCCCAATATCTTTGGCGACTGAATAACCAATCGCGCAGGCGAAAATTCACGCGCTTATTTCCAATACCGCGCCGCTGCAGCCACTCGATTATTTTTTCCTTGGCCACCGCGGTGGTCAACCCATCAAAGGAAACTTCCGCGTTACTGCTGGCGCAAACAATTCCTTCGCCGCCGTAAACGGATTCAGTTTGAATGGCGCCACCAGTCAATGTGGACGCGCTATTTTGTTCGCCAAGGACCGTGCCATGTCGCGCGGTATCGCGCGCCGGCAACACCACAACACGAATTGGAAGATTGAATGCCGTGGCAAATTCGTAATCGCGTTGGTCATGGGCGGGCACCGCCATGATGGCGCCCGTGCCGTAATTCAACAGCACATAGTCGGCGGTCCAAATTGCAATGTTGGCGCCCGTGGCTGGATTGGTCGCAAAAAGACCCGTACATACACCAGTTTTTACTTTTGAATCGGATTGTCGCTCCATATCGGAGCGGCGGCGCGCGGCGGCCACATACTCAGTTATTTCTTTGCGCGCGTCGGGTTTGGCGCGCTCTATGGCCACCTTCACCAACGGATGCTCCGGCGCGATCACCATGTAGGTTGCGCCAAATAATGTGTCGGGTCGGGTGGTGAACACGCTGAGTTGTTCTATGACATCTGGAGTGGCGTCGCCAACATGATTGGTTGCACCCGCAGAATCATGCACCGTAAAATGAATTTCAGCACCTTGGCTACGGCCAATCCATTCGGATTGCTGCGTGCGCGTACTCTCGGGCCAATCCACCAACTTTAAATCATCCAACAACCGATTGGCGTACTTGGTGATGCGAAACATCCACTGCTTGAGCGGTTGGCGCACCACTGGAAATCCACCGCGCTCGCTCTTGCCATCAATGACTTCCTCGTTGGCAAGCACGGTGCCTAGTTTGGGACACCAATTCACAAGCTGCTCACCCAAATACGTCAAACGCATATTGTCTATGGCTGCGCGCCGCTCACTGGCGTTGCACTCGCTCCACAACTTTGTGATGTTGCCGGACAATTCAACGCGACGCGTGCCCGTCTCAAACTGCTGCGTCAATTGTGAAATAGGGCGCGCCTTGCCCGTGGACTCGTCAAACCACGCGTTCCAACATTGCAGCCAAATCCACTGCGTAAAGCGAACATACTCAGGATCAATGGTGGCAAACTCGCGGCTCCAGTCGTATGAAAAACCGAAGCGCTTCAACTGCTTACGAAATGTTTCAATAGCGCTACTGGTGGTGTGGCGCGGATGCACGCCAGTTTGCACCGCGTATTGTTCGGCGGGCAAACCAAACGCGTCCCAACCCATGGGATGCAGAACATTGAATCCCCGCATGCGCTTGGCGCGAGCGACAATGTCGGTGCCTATGTATCCAACTGGATGCCCCACATGCAAGCCCGCGCCCGATGGATATGGAAACATGTCCATGACATAAAATTTGGGTTTGGATACATCAAAGCCTGCGTCGCCGGGATTGCGTGTCAAGAACGAATCGTGCTCCTGCCACCATGTCTGCCATTTGCGCTCGATTACATCGGCAAAGGCGGCGTCATATCGAAATGGAGTTTCCAACTCGCTCATGAATAGAAAAGTCTACAACGGCTTAATCCTTCAATGCGCGCGCTAGAGTTGGCGGAGTGTGATTCACATCTTGCTGCACATGCTTCATGGCTTCGCCCACCAAGTAGAAGGACCCGGTCACCACGATTAAATCCTCACGACTCACGGCGCGCGTGGCAATTTCCAGCGCCTCGGGCAGGTTTTTAGCCACTTGGCTCATCTTTCCGCTGCGCTCGGCGAACATTTTTTGCAAATCTTCCGGTGACGCGGCGCGCGGCGTAGTGGTGGCGCGCGTGAAAATAACTTTATCCGCGCCCAAGTTCACCTTATCCAGCATGGACGGCACGTCCTTGTCCGAGCAGCAACCAAAGATGCACACCATGCTGTCATAGGGAACATGCGCGCCAACGCACTTCATTAAACTTTGCACGCTCGCCGGATTGTGGGCTCCGTCCACCAAAATACGTGGACGCTCACTGATCACTTCCATGCGGCCAGGAACTTTGACATTACCAAGTCCACGCGTCACTTTATTTTCGGGACAATCAAATCCCCGGCTCTTTAAAATATCAACGGCGGATAGCGCCAGTCCACAGTTGGAACTTTGATGCTCTCCAGGAAGCGGCACGGGTAAATGCTCTAGGCGGCTGGTCTTGGTGTACAGGCAAACACGCGCATGTGGACCAAGATCGGGGTCCGAACAGAAACGGCTTGAGAACTCAATATCTTTGTTTACCACGCGCAAGTCCGCGCCTACTTTGGTGGCTACATCGCGGAAGGCTTTCTCCACATCTGGTGGCGGATCAAACACCAGCGCAGTCACGCCCTTCTTAAAAATACCCGCTTTTTCTCGGGCAATTTGCGGCAATGTGTTTCCGAGCAATTTGCAGTGATCGAAATCGATCGTGGTCACCACGCACACCTCGGGCGTGATCACATTGGTGCTGTCAAGGCGGCCGCCAAGACCCACCTCTATCACCGCAATGTCCACAGCTTCATTGGCGAAATGTTTCAGACCAATCGCCGTCATCACCTCAAAGAATGTTGGTTGCTCCGCCAACTTCAGCGAAACCTTGGCGACCTTACGGATTAAATCCGTGAAATCATTTTTCGTGATGGGCTTGCCGTTCACCACAACACGCTCGCGCACATCCACCAAATGCGGGCTGACAAATTCGCCAACGGTGTAGCCGCACTCGCGCATCATGCTTGCGATCATGGCCACGGTGCTTCCCTTGCCAACCGTTCCCGCCACATGTACGGTCTTCACCTCATCTTGCGGATTACCAATCAGTGAAAGCAATTTACGCATACGATCCAGTTTGAATGCGTTGTCGGAGTATTGCACGTTGCGAATTTTTTCGTGGTCAGTTCGATCATGCAGCCATCGCAAGCACAACGGATAGGTGGACAAGTCCGCGAGCTTGGCTTTGACTTGCGGCTTGGCTTCCGGCTTGGCCTCAATGGCGGCTTTCATTGTTGGCTTTGACAATTTCGCGGCCGTTTTCAGAACGGGTTTAGTGGACTTGTTGGGGGTCGTTGATGGCATAAGTTCGATCGTATGAAATTTCAAGTCGCAATTCAAATCGAAGTTCTTAAACCACTTTTTTATATACACTTATGTCAATTATGCCACAGTCTATTTTTGCGCCTATGTGACATTGTCACCTGCGCCACCAAGAGGGGGCGCTGCATAAACCAAGTGCTAGCGCCATTCGTGTTTGGGATAGCGCCGGCGCAATTCATTACGCAACTGCGGATAGAGCGTCTTCCAAAATCCAGCAAGATCGCTGGTCACTTGAAGCGGGCGCATGTTCGGACCAAGAATTTCCAACACAATGGGCGCGCGCGCGCCACACACGGCGGGAGTTGTTTCAAGTCCATACAGCCACTGAATTTTTGCGGCTCCACGCGGTGGTGCGCCAACTTCATAGCGCAACGGCATACTGCGACCACTGGGTAAAACCATAGCGCTTGGCGCCATGCGCTCTACGAAGCGTTGGTCATCATAGGAAAGCGCGTCCTTCACGGGACCAAGACACGCGCGCGTTTGAAGTTCGCTGGCGCGCACAGCCCCGCTGACAATTTCCAACTGAATGCATTGTGCGTCGCCTTGGTCATAGGTCAACAAATTTCTTTCTGGAAAAAATTTCGCCACGCAGCGCACGCGCTCGATCCACTGCAAAACTTCGTCGTTCCACAACGGCAATGGCAGGACCCCCTCTTGAATTTTCCCAACAAGAATGGTGGCTGCTTGGGCCAAATCTTTGGGCGGGCGACTGGTGCAATCCAACACAATGTCATCAAAGGTGTTCTGCTGCGCCTCTTCAACGGCGTTCAGTGCGTCGTTCCAACGCGTGATAAAGCAGGTAGAAAATCGCTTGGAATGGGATTTTTCCAACCATGCCTGCTCCAGCGGGGTCACCATGGAAAGGAGTTGCGCCGTAGGGTCGCCGGGGTTCTCGCGCGCCTCAAGGGCGATCATGAACCCCGCGTGCGCGACCACCGAGTCACGATCCACTAGCGCCTTGCGCCGTCCCGACGCCAGCACATGTGGTCGATGCGTGTCGGGTTTCCACACAATGTGATCCGCGTAGCCGGCCACAATGGACATGGTGATATTTTCCAGTGAGTCATCCAAGTCAGGCGCATCAGGTAATCGCAACGCCAGACGCGTGGCGTGCTCAAGCCGCTCGGCGGCCCGCGCCACTTCGCGGATCGCCTCGTCGGATACCTCAATGGTGCGCGGCAATGTGCGTGCTTGCCACGCCAGCAGAATTCGCTCGCGCGCCAACACATCGCTGGGCGCCTCGCCCGCGCGCAACATGTTCAAGAGCGCGTTGGGATTGGGACAACGAACAATGTCGCGCTCGGAAATCAGCGCGGCCCATTTCGCCGCGCGCCGCAAACATCCGCGTTGGGCCGCCTCTGTCAACATGCGCGCCACGCGGGGCGGAGCGGGAATGCGGCTCATTTTTTTCCCGCAGTCGGTCAATGCGCCCGTGGAATCAATGGCCTCAAGCGCCTCAAGGTTCTCCACTGCGCGTTTGAGGGCATCCACAGAAGGCTGTTCAATCCAGCTAAAATTTCCGTGTTTTCCCGCCAAAGCAGCCGCCAGCATGACGGCCTCTGAAAGTTCGCTGCGTTGAATTTCTGGAAGATCAAACGCCTCGCGCTTGGCGTGATCCACCTCGCTCCATAAGCGAACACAGCAACCTGATTGCGTTCGACCCGCGCGGCCCGCGCGCTGATCGGCGGCCGCTCGACTGATGCGTTCTGGTCGCAGCGTGTCAATGCCACGCTTGGCGTCATAGCGATGAACGCGCGCGTACCCCGCGTCCACCACGGCGCAAATTCCTGGAACAGTGATTGAAGTCTGCGCGACATTGGTGCACACCACAATGCGCCTGCGGTGACATGGATCAAGCGCGGCGTCTTGCTCTTGCGCTGGCATGGATCCATGCAAACGGCGCACATCAATATCGCCCGCGTTCACCAATCCTTGCAAAGCCCCGACGGTGGCCTCTATCTCCGCCACACCCGGCATGAACACCAACACATCGCCATTCATGCGCCGCGCCAACTCCACCGCTTCTTGCGCGGCGACGAACGGCACATCCTTCCACGCGGGCTCGCGGCGATACTGAATATCGATTGAAAAATTGCGTCCGCTGGCATGCACATGTTGCGCCTGCAGTGTGGTGGCAAGCGCCTGCGCGTCCAGCGTTGCGCTCATGACAACAAAGACCAAATCGCCGCGCTTTTGCTGCAATTGGGCCACGGCGGAAATAGCCATGTCGGCTTGCAATGATCGCTCGTGAAATTCATCCACAATCACCGCGCCCACTCCGCGCAATTGCCCATCCGCAAGCAGCATGCGCAGAAAAACACCCTCGGTGACAAATCCAATGCGCGTGTTGGCGCTCCAAGCAGATTCAAAACGCGTACGAAAGCCCACCACATCCCCAAGTGTGGTTTCCATTTCACTGGCCACGCGCCGAGCCACCAAGCGCGCAGCAAGCCGCCGCGGCTCCAAAACCAGAATGGTTCCATGAATGCCGTGGGCCGCTAAAATTTGTGGAAGCTGCGTTGTCTTTCCAGATCCAGTCTCGGCCGTCACAATTAAACGGCCGGCGTGTTCAAGCGCTTTCACCAATTCATCGCGCATCAACTGAATGGGGAGCATGCGAATTAGCGATACACAAGGCGCATTCTCATGTCATCCAAAAATTTGGTGATCTGGCCTTGTTCCCGCGGCGTGCTGCTGCCTTGAATTTCTCCCTGCCAAAAATCCAGAAATCCATTGGCACTGCGGTCGCTTAAACTACCGCCACCAGTCATGCGATTTTGCCGCTCCTCATTCCGCTGTCCTTGATCGCGCATGGCATCAAGCCGCTCGGCGTCCGTCTTGGTGTCGTCTTTGCCGGTGGTCACCTTTTCCATTTTGCGTTGCCACTTGATCATCCACTCATCAAGAAACGCGCCGCGCTTGGCTGGCGCAAGTGCCATGTAATCTTGCGCGCCTTGGACAAGGACATCCTTGGCAATGGTCTTGACATTGTTGCGCAGTTGCTCCCGTGCCGGACCAGCCACGCCCGCCAAAAACGCCGCCATGGCCGCGCTTTCACTGGGTTTTAGGCTACGAAATCGCTCTGCCAATTCCATCATGAAGCGAATGCGCTCCTCCAAAGGAAGTTTTGAAAAATCTTTCAGCGTGAGATAGCTCAGCGTGTTGTCAATGGGCGTTCCAAAAATACTTGGTGGCAACCGCAACCGCGTCGCGTTCCAGAACAAACCGACGCATACAAGAATGGCAACCAATAGTCCTACGGCGATCTTTGCAAGTCGCTTGCGATCATCCAAATACATCCTCACTTGATATGGAAGCGCGATTGTCATTCAACCTTCTCCTCTTTGGTCTCTTCTTTGGCTTGTTCTTCTTCCACGGCTTCATGCACCGAGCCATCAATATAGAGGGCGTTTCTAGGCGAGCGCGTGCCTGGATGGCGATCGGCAGAATCCATGAGTATCGGATAGTAATCCGCGCGCGTGCCAATGCCATCGGCGCGATTGTCAATGCCCGAATAAAAGGATCCCATGATCTGGCCCTCTAAATCAGTGCGCGCCTTGGCCCGCGCCCATGGCGCCATGTCCTTTTGCTGCGACATTGCCTTGGCTACTTGAAACTGCACCTCGGGCGTGTAGCGCAAAAGTCCCGGCATGTACATGTAACTTGTTCCCGTGGCCATACTTTCTGAGTCCACATCCGCTGGGCACAACCAAATTTCACTTTTAGGATCTATGTATCCCTTCAACAATTGTGGCAAACCATTTTCCGGACCGTTCAACCCGATGGCAGGCAACATATTCGCAATTGGAATTCGATCTCCATGCGCCTGCGAATACGATTGAATGGGCGTATTCAATTGACGCAAATTGGAAATGCATTGGGCGTTCTTGGCGCTTGCGCGCACCATGGAAATGCTTGGCAGCGCAATACCCGACAGCAGCGCAATGATGCCTATGACCACCAATAATTCAAGAAGCGTGAATGCGCGCCGATGGATAGACATACCTTTATAGTAGGCGTCTTAGTGGGTCTTTCAAATTACTCGGGCAATAATTTCTGCGTCAATCCTTCAAATCATCCAGTGATTCAAAGAGCGCCTCGACAAATCGATCGGGGTTAAATGGCTCCACATCTTGCGGGGTTTCGCCGACCCCCACTAGTTTCACGGGCACGCCAAGCTCCTCGCGAATTTGCACCACCGAGCCGCCGCGCGCGGTGCCATCGAGTTTGGAAAGAAAAACGCCGGTCACGCCCGCCGCCTCGCCAAACGCCTTCGCTTGGGCAATGGCGCTTTGACCAGTGGTAGCGTCAAGCACCAACAATGTTTCATGCGGCGCACCTGAAATTTTTTTTGCCAGCACCGCGCGAATTTTCACCAGCTGCCGCATGAGACCTTCTTGATTGTGCAAGCGACCCGCGGTGTCCACCAACAACACATCGGCCTTGCGCGCCACGGCCGCCTCGGCAGCGTCAAACACCACCGACGCTGGATCCGCGTTGGTGGAGCCGCGCACTACATCAATGTCCAGGCGCTTGGCCCACACCTCTAGTTGCGCCACGGCGCCAGCGCGAAATGTGTCGCCCGCCGCCAACAACACCGAGCGTCCTTCATCTTTGAGCGCTTTCGCAATTTTCGCCACGCTGGTTGTCTTGCCGGAACCGTTCACGCCCACCACCAAAATCACGGTTGGTCCCGCGGCGACCCTGGCCAACGACAAATCATCGCCGTCTAAGCGCTGCTTCAATCGCTCCTTCAAAATGCCAACCGCGTCACTGCCGCGCTTGGCGGTTCCACCACGAAACGCGCGGCGAACTTCATCCACCACTTCGCGCGCCACGCGCACGCCCATGTCGCAGCCGACCAGCGTGCTTTCGATTCGATCAATCAGATCCTCATCCAGATCCTTGCCCGCGAGAACGCCGCGAAGTCCGCCAGTGACAGCGGCGGCGGTCTTTGAAATGCCGCGGCGAAGCGCATCCAGTGCCGAGCGAAACATCAACGCTTGCCTCCGCGGTCCTTCCACCAACGATCAAGTACCGCGTTCACGAATGCTGGACTGTGTTCGCCACCAAATTCACGCGCCAAATCTACGGCGGCGTCAATCACGACCACGGGAGGCGCAAGTTCATGCGTGATTTCATACACGGCGATACGAATGACATTGCGATCCACCGCGGGTTGCCGGTGAATGGGCCATTCAGGCGAAAGTTGCGCAATCGCCACATCGGAAACCTCACGCTCGCTCCACGCCGCGCGCGCCAACGCCAAACCTTGCGCCAAACATGATTCACTTTCAGACCCTTGCGCATCGTCGCGAAACGCGCCCACCAAACTTTCACCTTCGCCGCCATTATTTTCACCGCCAAGATCCATTTCAAACATGGCTTGCAGCGCACAACGGCGCGCGTTGCGTTGGTCCTTGGCAACGCTCATGATTTTTTCTCCGCGGATGAAACTCCCACCGAAGCTCCATGCAAACCTTGGCGCAAGCGGACCAGTTGCGCATGCGTGCGCAGGGCGGCGTTCATGGCGAACGCGCCCGCGTCGCCTTTGTTGCCACCCGAGCGCGCCCTGGCCTGACTTTCACATTCCACCGTCAACACCGCCAAGGCGACAGGTTTACGGTGCGCCACCGCGAGCTGCGTGAATTGCCCGAACGCGGCGTCAACAATAAAGCGATCGTGCCGCGTCTCGCCGCGTATCACACAACCCATTACCACCAAGGCGTCAATATCGCTTTGCTCAAGCATCTGCGCCGCCACTGGCGGTAAATCAAAAACTCCATCCACGGTCGCCTCGAGCAAATCACCAGCAAGGCCACCGGCTTTTTCAAACGCAGTGCGCGCCCCATCACGCAAGCGCTGATAAATTTCCTTGTGATAGTCGGCGGCAAGAATTCCAATTCGCACACCATTCGCCTGGGCAACGAAAGCTTTCTCATGATTGGATGGATGCATAGAGCATGGATGGTAGTGATCTTGAAGCACTCGCCGCAATCAGCCATTTCGTAGCATGGTTGATATGCGCCTTTCGCTTGTCAAAATTTTCGCCGCCATGCAACTGATGCGAATTCCTCTTGCGGCCGGCGCCGCGGTGAACCTGATGTTCGCCACATTGCTGGCGCGCTTTGATAGCGCCACGGCCGAACTGCCCATTTCCACCTTGCCGCTGTGGATGACGCTGTTGGCGGCGGCGGTCATTGGCTCTGGCATGTTTGGTTTCGCCGCGGGCATGAATGACTTGCTTGACGCGCGCCGCGATCAAACCTTCCAGCGCAACCGTCCATTATCCACTGGTCGCCTGACGACCGCGCAAGCCACGCTTCTTACTTTCACCGCGCTCTTAGCCAGCATGATTGGTGCGTCGATATTTGGTGAAACCAGCGTGGCCGTCGCCATGTTCACCGCGTTTGGAATTGCCATGTGGAACACCATGGGCCGCTTTGTGCCGGCGGTTGGATTGCTCATGTTGGGTCTGGCGCAAGCGGGAAGTTATTTCATTCCGTGGATGGCACAACCATTCACGCTGCCAGCCTCGCTCATTTTGGTGCAGACCATTGCCACTGGATCGCTGCTACACAAAGTTCAAGAAAAGCGCCCGCGGCTTGATCGCTCCGCAACAATTCTTCTTGCCATTCTCAGCGTGATCGTGGTCACGGGTTTGATTTGGCTTTCCATTCGCCGCAACGCGCAACCATGGCCAAGCGGCGAAACATGGCTGGCGCTTGCGCCCTTGGCCGCCATGGCTTTTTTTGTTTGGCAGTCCAGCAGCGCGCTGGCGGCAAGCTCCGCCCATGAATCCGCGGACGCCTTGCGCCGCGCCGCCGCCATGTTTCCGTCCCTGGCCGCTTCGGCGTGGATGCTGTCTATCTCCCAACCGCAATGGGCGCTGGTTTTTGCGGTATTTTCCCTGGGTTTATGGGCGCTTTCATGGCTGGCGCGGGAGGTGCACGACATGATTGGTCAGGCCAGTGATTGGCGTGGATGAAGTAGCCGCCTTCGTGTTCTGAGCCATCGTGATATTCATTTGAGAGGTAGCATTCTTGCATTCATGATCATGCGCACGGTCATTCTTGCTTTGGCGCTCACGCATTGCGCGCTTGCGCAGCAACTGACAAATGTGAATGTGACGGGCGATCGCTTAAGTGGATTTGTTTTGCCCATTGTGCCAGTGCAGGGTGATTTGTCCATTGATGGCACACGCGCCTTCGCTTGGAAGGTGGATGACACGCGTCGCCTAGTTGTAGAGGGCGATGTTCGAGTAACCGTTGGCGCGTATGCATTCGCCACAAAAAAAGTTGTGGTGTGGATCAATCGCATTCCATCTGCAGCCGGGTTGATCACGCAGTGTGCCATGTACTTTTCAGAAGTGGGCGAGCCCTCGCGCCGCGCCGGCTTGGGAGTGGCCGGCGATGATGTGTTGGTGACCGCAAGTTTCACCGGCACAGTGAAATTAAGAGTTCCCTTGCTTGAGCAAAAATCTCCGCCGCCACAAGATTTTGCGGCGGGTAATTTGCGTGTAAAGGCGTATCTGCAAAATCTTGCCAGTGGTCCCGCCAAACTTGCCACGCAACCCGTCGTCAATCAACCCAAAGTGGCCTCGGGTGAAACGCCAATGATTGTCGGAGCCGCTGTGGAAGAACCGCCCGAAATGGCCGCAACCGCCACCGGCGTTTCTAATCCACCAAGCGCTTCTCTTGCCATTTTCCAACCTGGGGACTTGGTCACATTCGCCGGCCGCGAAACCTCCATCGATGAAAAGTCGGACACCATTTTGGTGACGGGCAGCGCGCTGATCGATCTCACCGCCAATGATCCCCGCCTCAAGACTGGTGAACTTCGTTTATCCAGCGAGCGCGCCGTGGTTTTTCTAACGCCGGGTTCCATCGCCAAAATTCGCCAGGACTCCGGGCAGTTGGATGTGAAGTCTGTCCAGGGCATTTATTTGGAGGGCGATGTGATCGCCACCGACGGCAACTACATCATGCGCGGGCAACAGGTTTATTACGACGTCGCGCTCAACCGCGCCGTTGCCGCGCAGGCTGTGTTGCGAACCTATGTGCGCAACGGCATTCCGGTGTACGCGCGCGCCAATGAAATGCGACAAATTTCGGCCAATCAATTCGAGGCCACCGACGCGCGCGTGAGCATCAGTGAATTTTTTACGCCGCATCTTTCCGTGGGCGCCGACAAGATCACTGTGACAAAAAATCCTGGCAGCGCGGCGGGCACAACCATCGACGCCAGCCATGTCACTTTCCGCTCCGGCAGCACGCCCATTTTCTATTGGCCGTATCTCCGTGGCACGCCAGAGAAGACCGTGCTGCCCGAAATTTCCGCGGGGTACAACCAGTACCGCGGCGTAACCATTGGCACGCGCTGGGACTTGTGGGCGCTGCTTGGCTATGAACCATTTCCTGAAATTGATGCCAAACTTGTCAACGACATTTACACCCTGAACGGCGTTGGTCTTGGCACAAAGTTTCAAGGCCTTGGAGCCGCATTGAATCTGTACGGCTTCTACGACTTTGAAAATGAGGAGCAAGCGTCCACCGGTCAACTCTACACATCCACCTTGAAATACCGCGGCTTGATTGACGGCGACTACACCTATCTCATTGATGAACATTCCTTGTTACAAGGATCGGTTGCGTGGACAAGTGACGGCGCCTTCGTGAACACATTTCGCCAAGACGATTTCATTAATCGTCTGGAATATGAAACCAAGGCGTTCCTAAAGCTGCAATCGGGCAACAGCGCGTTCACCGTCCTGCTTAAAAATGATCTTGATGGCTATGTCATAAACAGTTGGCAACTGGCCAGCCGACCATACACCGTCAACAAACTTCCAGAGGCCGCCTACCGCCGCTACGGCGATTCGTTCTTCTCCGACCAATTGTCATGGACGCAGGAATATTCCGCCAACGCCATGTCCATGCGCCTGCAGGATGGAACTCCAGGCAACAACGCGGTGACAAGTGCCGCCTTTAACGCTCCCAACGCAACGGGCACCGCGGCTAATCCAATATTCAACGCCAACACAGATATTCAAAATGCCTATGAAAATGCGGGCTACAACGAGGATATTTATGTGCGCGTCTACACACGCCAAGAGTTGGCGTACCCAATTGACCTTTCCCCAGCCAAGATCACGCCTTTCATCAACGGTACCGCCATTGCGTACACATTGAATGATTTCAGCAACTACTCCACCATCAACGGAACCAACGGCCAATCCGGCACCACACGCGGACTCGTGGGCATTGGTGCGCGCAGCAGCGCGGAATTCACCCAGTCATTTGATGGCGTGCAAAACTCGGCGCTGGATGTGAATCGCTTGCGCTATGTGGTGCAACCCAACTCCACCGTTTGGGGTGGTTACGACACCGCCGAAAAGGGCGAGTATCCAATCTTTGATCAAAATGTGGAAGGTATTTCCGCGGCGCAGGTCGCACAAATTGGCGCCAAGCAAAGGCTGCAAACTTATCGCGGTGGTCCTGGCGCTTGGCGCAGCGTGGATTGGGTCACTTTGGATTTGGGCGCGGTGGTGAACAATGGTGGAGCCAACTTTGGCCGCACCAGTGGTACGGGCTTGGCCTACGCGCAAAGTCCAACGCCCTCTTTTTATTCTTGGCGTCCCGAACTCTCCCAGTGGGGAAGCCATTTGTATGGCAGCAGTTCATGGGAAATATCCAGCACATTCACCGCGTATGGCTCCGTGAAGTGGATGCTTGATGATGTTCCAACCTACACCACTGGGCCATTTCAAAATATGGCGCGCGGCTCATTGGGTATGCGTATGCAACACTCGCCTGATACCAGTTTCTTTATCGAGTACCGCAGCATCAATAATTTTGACCCAACCAATAATTACATCAACGACGAGTTGCTGCAACTTGGCGTGAGCTATCAAATTTCAAAGTTGTACACCTTCACGCTCAGTCCACAAATTGATTTGGTGGAGCGCAACTTGCGCGCCGCTACGGCGAATCTCACGCGCAGCTTTCCAGATTTCAATTTAAACGCGGGCATAGGCTATGACTCGCTCACCGATGTCTACTCATTTGGAATTAGTCTTTCCATTCCCGCCGTTGGAGCAAGTACGCCTGGATTAATGGGCAGCTCCGCGGACACAACGCCATTCGGCACCACAACAACGGGCTTAAGCCAATAAACGCCGCGCTTGCGCAAGCCACACGCGTGTTCAATACGCGCTCTGGCGACCGCACAAACATGAAATTTAAAAAATCACAACGAGCCTGATCACTCCTCAAACAGAGCGCCAGGAACTTCAATCAACTTCTCGCCAATGTGCGCCGCGCCAGCGGCGGTCAGCCTTCGACCTTGCCGCGTGCGCGACAAGAACCCACGGCGCAATAAATACGGCTCAACCATGTCTTCAAGCGTGCCCGCGTCATCGCCCAAAGTGGCGGCAAGCGCGTCCAAGCCAACTGGTCCGCCGCGATATTGGCGCGCCAAAGTGGTCAAATATTTTCGATCCAGTTCATCCAGACCCATGGCGTCCACGCCTTCAAGTTGCAGCGCGCCATCCACAGATTTTTCATCCACCCTGCCATCCGATTTCACCGCGGCCCAATCGCGCACGCGCCGCAACAAGCGCAGCGCCACGCGCGGAGTTCCGCGGCTACGCCCCGCGATGCGAGCCAGTGTGTTGCTGGCGACTTTCATGCACAACAAATCCGCGGCGCGCCCAAGGATGCGCTGCAAATCGGCGTCATCATAAAAATCTAGATGATGCGAAATACCAAATCGGCTACGCAACGCCTGCGTCAGCAAACCCGGGCGCGTGGTAGCGCCAATCAGCGTGAAAGGTTTCAGCGGCAGCGTGACCATACGCGCGTGCATGCCGCTGTCCACCGTGAAGTCCACGCGGTATTCCTCCATGGCGGGATAAATATATTCCTCCACGCTGGCGGGCAAGCGATGGATTTCATCAATAAACAACACGTCGCGCGCCTGCATACGCGTGAGCGTCCCCACCAAATCACCAGCTTTGGTTAACGCGGGACCGCTGGTCACATAGGCGCGCGAACCCATTTCCGCGGCAATCACATGCGCCAATGTGGTCTTGCCAAGTCCGGGTGGTCCATGCAGCAACACATGATCGATGGGCTCGTCACGCGTGCGCGAGGCGTCTAGCGCAATTCGAATGCGCTCCACCAACGCCGACTGACCAATGTATTGGTCAAGCGCGCGCGGACGCAATGTGTGTGACTGCGGATCAAGTTGATCCTCGGTCACTTCATCGGCGGAAACAATACGCTCGCGGGCCATAAATTAAAATCGTACTTGCGGCGCGACACGCGCAGCTTCATCATCTTCCTTGAAGAATCCAATGACTTTCATGCCAAAGATGCCCGCCACAATATTGGAGGGGAACACCGCGATGGCCTCATTGAACGCGGCAACCGCTTGATTGAATCTTTGTCGCATTCCACTGATTCTATTTTCAGTTTCAGCAAGTTCGCCTTGCAATTTCATGAATCCGCCATCGGCCTTCAAGTTTGGGTAGGCCTCCGCCACAGCCATCAATCTGCCAAGCGATCGGCCAAGGGCTCCCTCGGCCTCCACTCGATCTGTGAGTGTGCGCGCTTGTGTGGCCGCAGCACGCGCCTGCATGACCGCGGTCAGCGTTTCTCTTTCATGAGTGGCGTAGCCTTTGACCGTTTCCACTAAATTTGGAATCAAATCGTGCCGACGACGCAACTCAACATCAATGTCAGCGAACGAGCCTTCAGCCGCGATACGGCGACGCTGTAAATTGTTGTAAATGGCGATGACCGAAATCACCACAATCACGGCAGCGGCAACAAGAATAAGAAGAACGATTGGTGTCATTTATGCGCCTCCATGTCAAGAAGATACCCACTTCTCACATGAACGAAATGTCTTTGGCTGCGCCCCCACGGCGTTAATTCCAACTCAGCCCTTTGGGCCACTGCGCGGTTCCCTGCGCATCCGCGGCTGCCACAACGCCTTCAAGACGGGCTATTTCATTGGCCACCAACTGCGCGCGTTGCCACGGATTTCCACAGGACAACAAACTGTAGCGCGCCTGGTCATCGCGCAACATGGCCGCTCCAACAAGTTCAATCACCGCAATGGTTGGCATGTCGACGCGGTCCGCCCACTCGGCCACTTTCTTCACGCTTGAAAGCCTTTGCAACAACGGTCTATGCAACAAATCCTGCAAAACTTTTCGAGCCGCCTTCATCTTGGGTGGTATTTGATTGGGCGGATCAATCGGAAGCAATGTGGCCGTGCGATACGCCCTGGATGCATCAGGCTCTTGAATTTCGTGAATGCGAGCGCGACAAATTCCATGCAGCACAATATTGTGGCGGCCATCATTTAATTTTTCGTGTTGCACAATTTGCCCAATACAAACCGCAGGCCGCAGCTTTGGCGACGCGCCAACGGCATCCACAAACTTGGGTCCCACCACTGCCATGGCAATCGGGCCAGCGGTCAACAGATTTCCCACGCGCACTTTTCGTAGCGCGTCCTCCACCATTTGCCTGTAGCGCGGCTCGTACACATGCAAGCCTTGCACCGCGTGGGGCAACAGTGATACACACGACAAAGGGAAAACTGGAATTGGCCGATTGAAGTCGACCACGATTGTGTCACTCATGCAAGGACAATGCTAGGTGCGTCAAGGTGGTTCGTCATCTCTCTATTTATTCGTCATCGGTTCGTGGGGCTGGGTCATGGAGCGCGACCGCTGTTGACGCGACAAACGCAAAAGCGTCAACAAATCTTCGGCATCCACATTGCCGATGGAGGTTGTACCTAGCACATCCGCCAAATGCGATGGTACGCGGCCATCGGACAACACCGTTAGCGCCAAATTTTCGCTGGGACTCTGGTCGGCGCAAAAACCAAAGGCCGAAAGAGGCGCGTCCATAATTCGGTCGCCCCACGGATCCACCTGCGGTGGTGAATCAACGCAAAAACCACCGGCACGATTCTGCCACAACGCGCCAAATACGCCGATGCGATCCACCATGTCGCGTAAACGTTCAATGCGCGGAAGCACCCACGGGCGCGCCAACCATGGGGGCGCTCCAGGCTCCACGCGCCGCTGCGCGATGACCTCCTCCAGCGCGCGTTGCGCGAAAGCAAATCGATCAAATCCCATCATGCGCACATACTCGTCAGCATTGGTGGCGTGCAAATCAACCGTGATCAAATCGGCATCAATCGCCGCCAACTTTTCAAGCACGTCAATCGATAATAATTCACTGCGCACCGCAAGCGCCAACGCGCCCGCTTTGCGAATTTGTTTTGCAAACTCAACCACATCCGGATGCACCAAGGGATCCCCCGCCCCGCCAAGAGTCACCATCACATCGCGCGCCTCTGCCACTCGCGCAAGTATGCGATCCATTCTTTTGTGCGTCATGGTTGGCCGCTGCAATGTGCCAAAGCGATGGGGACTTGCAAGACCGCACCCACGCCGACCAGTGTTCAATTCAATGGTTAAAAATTGGGGCACAAAAGTTGGCGGCGCATTGGCGTGGCGGGCCAAGACCTCACATTGCGCGTGCGCTGAAATTTCAGCACCATGCAACAGTGGCTCTAGGGCGCGGCGCACGCGCTGAATACTGCGCGGCGTGTCCATGATCAAGCGCTCGGCCATCGCCGCCACAAAGTCTGGAATTGCCACAATTTCAGGGGCATTTCGATCATCGGCGCGCTCCTCAATCCACTGACCAATGCTGCGCACAGCGCCGCTTGCCAACAAGCGCACGCTTTCAATCGGCAATAAGCACGCGCTCATTCCCGGGGCGGCCAACGAGCACACAAACTGCAAGTCGCGCGCACATGAGCGCCAACGCTCGACCAAGCCGCGTACTCCCCATGGTTCTTTCACCGCGATCAAAGGCCAATCCGGGCCACACACCAACACCGCGTTGGCATGCACATATTCGCACGCCAACAAAGCAGCCTTGGCGGAAAAAACTTCATCGAACACGCACAGATTGGCAATACCGCCACGCGAACATGCGTCACTCCACGCGCGCGCCGCGCGAATGTTCGCATGGCCCGCGCTAAAAACAGAATCAGGTGCGTACACAATATGCAAATGCGAATTCGATTCAATTCCTTCAAGCGCCGCGCGATGATCCCAATTTTCTGGCGCCACCAGACATACGTGCTCAATCTCCTCGCTCTGCAAAAGACGATCAATGGTGCGCCGCAGCACGGTGCGCCCACCAAACTCAAGTTCAAGCGAGCGTTCAACGCCTGTTCCACCAAAAAGCGGATCAATCGCAAGCACGGCCACCACCCGCGGCGCGGCGCGTATCAGAGCGCTATTTTTTCCGCTGTTGTCAAGTGGCGCTGTCGCGCGCGCGCCATCTTCACCCACAGCAATCATCGCATCGCTCGCAAGTGCGGTATTTTTTTGAACTTTGGCGCGCGCTCGCCACTTGAATTTGACGTTGCGCGCCGTGGCGTATGTCGCCAAACATTGCGCCAATGGCTCAACCAACGCGTGTCGCTTGGCCACGCCACCTTCGGTCGCATCAATCACGCGTAATCCAAGCTCCCTGTCATGTGCAAACCCCGCCTCAAGCAACGCCCGCTCATTGCGCAACGTCTGGTTGGTCACCACGCTGCGCTGGTGGCGCTGTTCAACTTCATCGCTGCCATCACTGAAAGTGCCCGCGGCAGCCTCGCCAATTTCGTTGGTCACTATTTCACGGTGTAATTGCGCTGAATGAACAAGTATTCGATGCGTATGCCACCAATCCCAACTTCGCACCGGTGAAATCTGCGTGCGCCACAGCGCATCAAGCTCGTTGCCTTTGGCATGCGCCACACCATCAATAAAGGCCAAATCAAAGCCAACCAGGATCACTGGATCGCAACCCAAGTAGCGCAGTAACACATAGCCCAGTAGCGAATCCACAAAACTTGGCGGCGAGGTATTTCCCACGGTGCCGCCCGCGGAATCCAAGTGCAAATCTAAAACAATTTCATTGTTGCCGTGTATTTGCCTTGCGCGTGTCTGATCGCCACCCGCCATTGCATCATTAGTCGAAGCGCGTACCACATTGGAATTGAACAAACCCAACCACTGCCGCGTCGCGTCGCTCAGTGTGTGCAGCGAAGCCACAAGTTGCGGCCGCAATTCCATGGCGCGAAGCGACCCCGTCGCGGCGGCCGTGGCCACCATGACAAATCGATCCACAAAAGCTTTGTCCGCCAATACGCGCCCATTCATGAACAAGCTTGGTCCCGCGGAAACCAACACGCCCGCTTGCCCTTTCATGCTTTGCGACCATGCGCCCGACACGGGATCAGCCAACAAAGCGGCTTGCACCGCTTGGCGCACCTGCATGTATTGATTCTTTACATCATCCGTCACAGCGACAAAGCGTAGCGCCTTCCATTGAACGCGCATGGATGCCGCGCACACGCGCGTCGCCCCACTGTGCGCGCATGCCTGCGCGAGCGGCAATTTCACTTTCAACAACTTTTACGGCTCAAACAGCAATTTTGCCGATGGTTCCATTCATGCGCGGCATCATTCGCATCCTGACTCTCAGCGTGGCGCTTGCCCTACTTGTGGGCGGCGGGTGGCTCGCTCTGTCCATTACGCGCACAATTCAACTGCAACGCGAAGTGGCGCGCCTGGAGGTTGAAATAGAAAAACAAATAGAACTTCGTCTGCTTATGGCGCAGCGGCTTGGGCAAACGCGCCGTCTCGCTCGCATCCACATCCAATCACAATTTCTCACCAACGATCCGCAAAAAAAACCACTCACCCCCAGCGACATTTCCAAACTCGATCCACATTCCATTTCAACATCCTTGAACTTCATCGAACTCAACGAGCAAGGCCGCGAAATTGGCAAGCGTGCCTACACCATTCCTGGCTCGACTCTATTTGTGGACGCGTGGACCGTTCGTTTTCCACAAGACGATGTTGTTGGCGGCGACCTTCTGCGCGGCCGTTCTCTTGTGCTCCTGCGCCGCATCTATTCCGATTCCATGAATCCCAAAGATGGATTCCCCATTGACACACCCGGCGGCATTCCCGATGGCTACGCCGCGGGCGACGAGCAAAAATTTGAGCAAGCCATTTGGAAACACTTTTGGTCACTCGCCACCAAACCTGACGCCGCCGCGCGCGAACATGTGCGTGTGGCGCAAGGCGAGGCCGTGTACAAGCCAGTCTGCACTGGACAGACCTATGAATTGCAAGTTGAGAATGCGGGCGGCATCACGCTTACGCCAATTCAAGACGGCGCAGTCGCAATCGCGCCGCTACAGAATTAAAAATCACCCAACAACAAAGTTCAGCGTCCCAATCTCCCGCACACGGCTCAATTTTTATCACCGCTGCTCGCCATGCAAGCCATTGCCTCGTAAAGTGTGTGCGTGAATTCCAACCCGCACCAACGCATCGCCGACCTTCGCTCCGACACCGTCACGCAACCCACCGAGGCCATGTGGCACGCCATGCGCGCCGCACCTTTGGGTGACGACGTTCTTGGCGACGAACCCACGGTGCAAAAACTTGAGGAGCGCGTAGCGCGCATGCTGGGCAAAGAAGCCGCGGTCTTCACGCCCAGCGGAACCATGGCCAATCAACTAGCCATTAAATCGCAGTGCGAAAGTGGCGACGAAATTATCGCGCACCATGACAGCCACATTATTCATTATGAAACCGGCGCGCCCGCCGCGCTTTCCGGTTGCATGATTCAGCCACTGAATGGCGATGGCGGAATATTCTCGCCCGCAGATGTCGCCGGCGCGCGCAGGCCCAACTCCGTTCACGCTCCGCGCTCGCGCATGTTGGTGGTGGAGAACACGCATAACCGTGGCGGCGGAACATTCTGGAGCGTTGATGCGTTCAAATCCGTTAGCGCGCAAGCCCGCGCCGACGGACTGATTGTGCATGTGGACGGCGCGCGCTTGTGGAACGCGTGCGTGGCTGGCAACTACCAACCGCTCGACTTCACGCAACACGCCGACACCATCAGCGTGTGTTTTTCCAAAGGACTTGGTTGTCCCGCGGGAAGCGCGCTGTGTGGCCCAACAAAAACAATTGAACGCGCGCGTCGCTTGCGTAAAATGTTTGGCGGCGGCATGCGTCAAAGTGGCTTGCTTGCGGGCGCCGCGCTCTACGCGCTGGACAACAACATTGCGCGCCTTGCGCAAGACCACACACACGCGCGCCAACTTGCCCAAGGCGTTAGCACCATCGCGGGCCTTCGTCCGCATGCGCAACCAAACGCAATTCCATCCAACATGGTGTTCATTCACATTGATCCCGCGCTGGCAACCGCCGCGCAATTTGCCGCAGCCCTGGAGCAACGCGGCGTCCGCACCCTGCCGCTTGATCCCACCCGCCTACGCGCCGTCACGCACCTTGATGTCGCGCCCGCCCACATTGCCCACGCCATTGAGCAGTTTGGGCAAGTAGCCGCACATTTTGCCTTGAAATTGACGCCTAAAAAATAGCGGCCTCAAGCCTCAAGCCCCTCAAACCATTAAGCCATTAAGCCCAATTTGCTCGCATAATTGCTTCTGGAGCAGATAGTTATCGGCAAAAAAACGGGTGAATTCTGATATAAAATTTGAAATTATCGATTCCTGGGGTAACTTTGCCTAGTCTGTTGTTTTTATACCCCGAGGCTCTGAATATGAAATTCTGCGTAACCGCGATTTTTGCGACTTTATGCACGCTCACTTCTAGCACGCTTGCTGGCGGCGGCGCTTTAGCTTGGGGTTTTAACAGCTCCGGTCAGGCCACTGTTCCAAACACTGCCAAGTCCAACGTGACCGCGATCACCGGCGGTTACCTGCACACGCTTGCCATTAAAGATGGTGGCGTGCTTGCTTGGGGCGACAACTATTACAGTCAGACCAGCGTTCCAAATAGCGTCAGCTCCAGCGTTACCAATATTGCGGCCGGCATGTACCACTCTCTCGCTCTTGTTCGAAGTGGTTCACTTGTTGCTTGGGGTTACAACTACTTCGGTCAATGCAACTTACCTACTTCAATTGCAAACTCAGGTATTAGTGCTGTTGCGGCGGGCAATTACCACAGCCTGATTGTAAAAAACGGTTCTGTTTTTGCTTTCGGACTGAACAACTACGGTCAATGCAACCTTGAAGGAACTCAAACGGGATTTGGAGTTACTAGCGTCGCCGGCGGTAAAGACCACAGCGCCGCGCTTAAAGCTGGCGCAGTTCTTGTTTGGGGCAACAACTTTTACGACCAACGCACCATTCCAAATTCAGCCACTTCCGGTATAACCGAAATCGCCTGCGGAACTAACCACACCATCGCTTTAAAAGACAGTGGTCATGTGATTGGTTGGGGTGACAACTCTTACGGTCAATGTCTTGGAACCAACTCGGCTGGTGCGGCAATCACTACAAATGCAAATGGTACTGCTGTCAAAATCAATGGCGTCACGCTCACTGGCGTTACCGCCATCGCGGGCGGTAGCAATCACACTGTGGCTCTAAGAGATGGTGCCGTTCTTGCTTGGGGTTACAACTACGACGGTCAATGCACTATTCCTACCTCTGCCACAAGCGGCGTTACAGCCATCGGCGCTGGTTCGTACCACACTGTGGCCGTTGGGGTTGCAATCATTGATCCCTGCGACGTCGATGCCAACGGAACACTCAACGCCGACGAACCTGGCGCGGCCACATCAATGTGGCTCTTTCCAAATATCACCAACAAATTTGAAAATCCAGCCAACTGGAGCGCTGGTATACCTGGCTATAACACGACTGCCTTTATTACTGGCAATCCACAAATCGAATTCGGTTGCGACAACTCGGTGAAAACCTTGGAGCTCAGCACTGGTTCCAGCAATTGGTATCCAGGCTTATCGCTTAATTTAAATAGCCACAGCCTCACGGTCTACGGCGGTCTCATTGCGTTTAGGCCTGGCGCTGGCCCGTACCAGCCTTACAGCGTCAATATTTCCGGTCCGTACTCCAACATTTATAATGGCGCGCCTAATGACACACTGCCATTGATCTTTGAATCCGATCACGCGACATGGAATATCAATGACACATCCATTTTTTCAAACCGTATTGAACTTGCCACCATTGGATCAAGTCAAATCGACTTCAAACTGAATAACTCAGTCCTAAAAACACGTGCCATCTCCAAAGGTGACGCAACTGGTGGCTCACGTCACATTGAACTGCTCAATAGTTCCATTCAGGACTTACAAGGTGGTCTCACTTTTGGGGACGGCATTTGGTTATCACTTGGCAGCAATATGGATGGCGAGTTCGACTATGCGCAAAACTCGATCGTTTCGTATGGTGGCAGCGGCACTGTATTCCAACCTGGTTCATTCCTTGATGCCTGGGGAAATCTTTCCTTCGTAGGCTCCGCTTCTTTCGGCGGCCAACTCGATCTTCATGCATTTCCCAGCATATATCACGGCCAATCCAAAATCACGGTGCAAGGTCAGACGTTTAATTACGGCGCCGGTTCCAACGCTAGCCCCTTTGCTTTTATGAATGTTTATGGCAACAATTTCAACCAATCCACCTGCACAAGCGAAGCATGCGAAGAAAGCTTGATTGATCTGCAACTGAATTCTGACGGATTGGCCAGTATTGGCGGCCCGCTCTTTATTTACAGCACCGACAGCACCACTCCGCTTGAAGGCAACCTGTACTCGTTGATGAGTTTAAATCCAAATTATCAAGGCGCCTTCGATCCCAACAACAACAAGTTCACATCTATTCGTTGGCTTGGTCAACCTCTGCCAAACGGACTCACGTTTAAACAAGTCTTGACTCAAAATGCATTGCAACTGTTGTGCATGCGTTCGGCAATTGTGGAGCCAGCGCCAAGCATCTCCAGCAATTTAAGCAGTGTTCCATTTGCATCCGCAAGCGCAGATTTTACTAGCGATCAAAGGGATGATGTTGTCAACCTTATTGTTGGCTCAAGCAACTCCGTTCAAATTATGAAGGAGATGGGCGACGGCACCTTCACGCAACTTCGTACTTTTGCGCTGCCAGCGAATGCTACATACAACGCCATCGCCGCGGGCAATGTAATAAACGACAGCGCTCCCGAAATCGCCGTCACATATACTCAAGGTGGCAACGGCTATATTCGGCTGTACACCGCTTTCGGCACCTTGCTTTGGACGAACAGTCTTGAGCCAAACACTTTACCAACCTGCGTTTGTACCTTGCCGCCACACATGCCCACTAGCAGCGTAGGTACCGTCGTTGTGGGAGTAGAGGTGACTACCCAACTCAACAGCAATAACAGCAATTTCAATGCGCTTGGTACCTTTGGCCTTTTGAAGTCCGTGTCGGGCGACAATTCGTACTCGCAAAGCACCCCTCTCAACAGCGTGCCCCGTACGGTTCACGGCAGCGACATCGATGATGATGATCTAAGCGACGTCACCGCTGCTGGCAGCACCAGTGCCGAAAGTTTTGACCTCGATTCGTTAGGATTCATTCAAGTTGTAAAAATGACCCCCAACGGAATGTATCCCGGTGTGGCAAGATTATTGCCCTATGTCCCTGTATCTATCACATTGGCAGATGACATTGAGGGTGACGGTAGAAAATATATTTTTGCCGCGTGCAATTCCATTGCAGCCAATATTCCAGCCTCCACTCGACCCGTGTCATGCGTCTTGACCAGCACGATTAACCAAAATGGATTGGCTAGCCTTTCACAGGCAACCGGAATCTCCGTAGGCCTGCCAGTGCAAGGTAAAGCAATCTCAGCAGTCCGACGCAATGGCGGATTCAGCTTGGCTGTGGCCCACACCAGTGGTCAATCTGATTCTATTGAGGTCATTGAAATAAACACATTCGCAAACGGTAGCCTATCCATTGGCAATCAAATACAAATCGCTACTGGTGGCAGTGTGATTGGCTTACACGCGCTCCAAGATCAAGGAACGCAAAAGTTTGCCAGCGTTCGTAATTTGAACGGCTTCACTTCAGGCGCGTTGATTGAATCCACTGGCTATGTTGAGATTATGTACGGTGATTTTGACCGAAGTGGAACCTTAGACAGCGGCGACATCTCTTACATACTTCTGTCATATGGGGAAAGCGGCGAGACCGACCTAGATAATTCAGGCACGACCGATAGCGGAGATGTATCGATTCTATTATTGATGATGAGCTAAGGCGCACTCCCCGCTGCCACGCTATTTCGATCTGAGGCTACATTTGCGTTCATGTTGACCGATCCACGCATTCGTCGTCTGGCTGATCTTCTTATTCATCATTCCGTCAAACTGGCCGCGGGCGAGCATGTTCTAGTTGAGATATTCGATTGCCCCGACGAAATCGCGGTTGCCTTGTGTGAGGCGGCGAAAGTGGCCAAAGGCCACGCACATGTATGTGTGCGTCGCAATCAAATCATGCGGGTACTCAACCAAGGCGCGGACGACGCGCTGCGCGTGTGGGGCGAATATGACCTTGAGCGCATGAAAAAAATGCAGTGCTACATTGGCGTTCGCGGCGCCGACAACGCCAGCGAAATGCGCGGCATACCCGACGCGCAAATGAAATCACTGGGCCGCTTGTACGCCAAACCCGTCCACTTTGACCAACGCGTCAACCACACGCGCTGGTGCGTTTTGCGCTGGCCAACTGCAAGCATGGCGCAACTTGCTCAAACGAGCACGCAAGACTTTGAGGACTTTTATTTCCGCGTATGCACATTGGACTACGCCGCCATGGATCGCGCGGCCCAGCCATTGGTGAAGCGCATGCAACGCACCGACAAGGTGCATATACAGGGTCCTGGCGCCACCGATCTGCGATTCAGTATTCAGAACATTGGCGTTGTCCCCTGCTGCGGTGACCGTAATATTCCAGACGGCGAGGTCTTCACCGCGCCGGTGCGCGACAGTATTGAGGGCGTGCTGCAGTACAACACGCCCACGCTGCATAATGGAAATAGTTTCGAAAACATTCGTCTTGAATTTTCCAAAGGCAAGATTGTCAAGACCGATTGCGCCTCTGGCGACAAGGCGTTACTTGAAAGCATATTCAACACCGACGAGGGTGCGCGCTATGTGGGCGAGTTCGCCATTGGTTTTAATCCGCACATTCTGGAACCTATGAAAGATATTCTGTTTGACGAAAAAATCGCCGGTAGTTTCCACTTCACGCCTGGCCGTTGCTATGAGGAAACGGACAACGGCAACAAGAGCGACATTCACTGGGATTTAGTCTGCATTCAACGGCCTGAATATGGTGGAGGCACAATTTCGTTTGACGGCGAAGTGATCCGCAAGGACGGAATCTTTGTGTCTAAAGAACTTGAAGGACTGAATCCAAATCGTTTGGCCTAACCTAAGGAGTTGACGCCGGCGGCGCTGATTGGGCGCCCGAAGGTTTCTTTGGCGGCGGCTGCGCGTTGGTGCCTTGATCAATAGCTTGCTCCAAATTTGCGTTGTAGTCCGCCACTTTTTCCTTCAACGCCTCGGCTTGATCCATTGATTTCCCATATATGCTTTCGCGATGCCCAACCGCTTTGGGGACAACGATCGGTTTGGAATCCGGGGTTCTTCCACAAGCCACCAACAACATCAGCGGCACGCCAAGAATAAATGTGCCCAAACGCGACATGTATTTAGCCGCCACCATTTGGTGGCGGTGTCACTGCGCCAGCCGGTGCGCCAGTTGGTGGGGTTGTTGGTGGCGCTATGGGCATAGGATTTTTTGGTGTAGGTGGCGCCATGTCGGCGTCAACCAACTCAACATCAAAAATCAAAGTGGCCTTTGGCGGAATCACTGGGGGACGACCTTGCTCTCCGTACGCCAAACTCCATGGAATAATCAACTTGCGCTTCTCGCCAATCTTCATGGGCTGCACGCCTTGGGTCCAACCTTTAATCACACGATCTAGGCGAAATTCAATTGGTTTACCGCGATCAATACTGCTGTCAAATTTCTTTCCGTCCACCAGATAGCCGCTGTAATTCACCTTCACCATTGAATCGGGTCCCTTTGGCGAGGCGCCCGTTCCTTCTTGAAGGACAATCCATTGCACGCCGCCAAAGTCCCCTTGCATTGGGGATTCCGTGGCGTCGCCAGGCAATTGCGCTGCCACTTGATCGGACACAATCGTTCCATCAACCGCGTTCACGCTCACAAGATGGCTTTTACCGCCAGCGAACACCGACACTTTCCATGTTGGTGGATCGGCAAGTAAATCACTGTCCACATTGCCAACTTTGCCTGGCACCTTTGCCACCGCCGCAACGACAGCGGCAAGCGCGTCCAACTTTGGAATACTCATTTGACTAGTCTTGGCGTCAATCAACACGCGCACTGGTAATCCGTTTGCGAAGCAAAGAATTTCGTAATCAACTTTGTCCGAGCTCTTGACTATGCGCATTGACATGACTTTGCCGCCAGAGGCTTCAGCAGCCAATTTCATTGCGGCCACAGCGTCTAACTGAAATGTTCCAAGCTCCACTTCCAGCGTCTTTGGATCTGGCGGAAGTATCGAGTAATCCATATCACCAGCCGCTGCGACCGTGCCGCCACCTTGGGTATTGCCAAATGACGCCAATGAACAAGCGCACAGTGCCGCGAACATTCCAACCAAACGCTTTGATCGAACCTGCATGAGTGTCTCCTAGAAGTGGACGAAAGAAGTGGACAAATAAACTAGACAAATATCGTGAAAGAATGTTAATCAAAGAACCAGTGTGTTGCCCGACCTATAGCGAGCCCTGTTCAATGGCTTTTACTTTATTTAATCGGCGCATGTGGCGTGGCTCCCCGCTGAAATTGGCCGCTAAATATCCGCGCACCATGTCCTCGGCCAACGCCGCGCCAACAATGCGTCCGCCAAGCACAAGCACATTCATGGCGTCATGTTCCACACCTTGATGCGCGGAATAATAATCCTCGCAGTTGCCAGCGCGAATGCCCTTAATTTTGTTGGCGGCAACACTGGCACCAATCCCGGAGCCACATAATAAAATTCCACGGTCGGCCTTGCCCGCCAAAATTACTTTGCTCAGCGCCAACGCAAAATCCGGGTAATCATCTTCGCTGTCGTAGGCATGCGCGCCCACATCGTTCACGGTGTGGCCAAGCGAAGCCACCAACTTCTTCAGCGACTCTTTCAACTCAAAGCCCGCGTGGTCCGATGCCATCACAATGTTCATCGTGCGGCTCCAGCGGCATTCTTTGCGATGGTGGCTCGTACCACGGCGGCAATAGGCTCGGGTTCAAATCCAAATTTCTTCAGCAGGTGCTTCAACGGCGCGCTGGCCCCAAATGAATTCATTCCAACAATCGCGCCATCAAGACCAACCCAACGCTCCCAGCCAAGCGGGCTTGCCATTTCCACCGCTATGCGCACGCGCATCTTTGGCGGCAACACGGAATCCCGATATGCCTGATCTTGCTTTTCAAACAATTGCCAACACGGCATGCTCACCACGCGCGTGCGAACCCCCTCTTTCGCCAGTAAATCCTGCGCTTGCAAGCACAAATTCACTTCGCTTCCAGTGCCTATCAAAATGGCCTGCGCATCCCCACCTTTCGCCTCGCTCACCACATACGCGCCCTTGGCGCAACCATTGGCCTTGCCATACACGGTGCGATCAATCGTTGGCAAATCTTGGCGTGTCAACGACAACACACTGGTGGCGTGGCCATGGGTCATGGCCGCGCGCCAACACTCCGCGGTTTCATTGGCGTCGGCCGGTCGGAACACAAGCAACCCAGGCACCGCGCGCAAGCCAGGCAGCTGCTCAATCGGCTGATGGGTTGGACCATCTTCGCCAACGCCAATGGAATCATGCGTGAATACATAGGTCACGGGCATTTCCATGAATACGCTTAAGCGCATGGAGCCGCGCATGTAATCGGTGAAGATCATGAACCCGCTGCCAAATGGCCGCAAGCCGCTTAACGCAAGTCCATTGCAAATGGCTCCCATGGCATGCTCGCGAATTCCAAAATGCAAATTGCGTCCGCCATAACTTCCAGGCTGAAAACTTCCGGCGTTGCCATCAATGCCGGTCTTGGTGCTTGGCGTTAAATCCGCGGAGCCACCGATCATCCAAGGAACTTTTTTGGCGATGGCGTTCAACACTTTTCCACCCGACACGCGGCTGGCCATGCCCTTGGCATCAGCCGGGAAAACTGGAATTTCCGAATCCCAACCCGCGGGCAATTCATGCTTCCACATGTGTTGCAACTGCACGGCCAACTCTGGAAATTGCTTGCTGTAATTGGAAAACATGGTCTTCCACGCGGCATTAGCGTCCTTTCCGTTTTTGCCCACGCCATCGCTAAAGCGCTGCATCACGCCATCTGGCACCAAAAACTTGGCGTCTTCTGGCCAGCCATACAACTTCTTGGTCTTGCGAATTAAATCCTCGCCCAGTGGCTCGCCGTGCGCGGCACTGGTGTCTTGCCGCTCGCTGCCAAATCCAATGTGGCTGTCAACAACAATCAAAGTTGGCCGCCCCTTAGTCTGCGCAGCAACTCCAAGGGCGCGCACCATGGCGTCCACATCATTGGCATCGCCCACGCGCAAAACATTCCATCCGTAACCCAGGTAGCGCGTGCTTGGATCATCGCTGTACGCAAGATCCGTTTTGCCTTCAATAGTGATGTGATTGTTGTCGTAGATCCAAACCAAGTTGTCCAATTGCAAATGGCCCGCCATGCTGCCGGCCTCGCCGCTCACCCCCTCCATCATGCAGCCGTCACCACAAATCGCGTAAGTGCGAAAATTAAAAATCTCGAAACCAGGGCGATTGAAAGTGGCGGCCAACCATTTTTGCGCCATGGCCATTCCAACTGAATTAGCCAAGCCTTGTCCAAGTGGCCCCGTGGTTGTTTCCAAACCACTTGTCCAGCCATGCTCGGGATGTCCAGGGCACAAACTGTCCAATTGCCGAAACGCCTTGATGGCATCAATGGAAACCGCGGGCTTTCCAGTGAGTTTGCCGCTCTTGTCTACTGCTTGCGTGCGCGACAAATGCAGCAAGCTGTAGATCAACATGCACGCATGTCCGTTGCTCAACACAAAGCGGTCGCGGTTAGGCCACAAGGGATCCGCGGGATCAAACTTCAAAATATTTTGCCACAGTGCGTAGCCAACGGGCGCCAAAGCCATGGGAGTTCCGGGGTGACCACTATTAGCGGCTTGCACCGCGTCCATGGAAAGCGTGCGAATGGTGTTTATGGCAAGAGCGTCGATCGAAGGGACATCGCCGGGAGTTCCAGCAAACGTGCTTGAGTTGACCAGTGGAGTAGCGATAGACATGGGTAAAATCCTTGTAATGAGTTTGAGGACCTACAGAGTATCCACAAATGAAGCGAATTTTATATGAGCCTTGAATTCCATACAATTTTCGGTGAATAGAACTGCTTCAATGGATACCATAAGCCTGAGAGGAATTATCATGAACGCAATATTCACATACCGTCTTTCAAAAGTCTCCATCGCCGCATCGATTGGATTACTGAGCATGACAACCTTCGCCGTATTGGCGCAAAGCACGCCCGTCATTCCAAGCACTCAATCTCCTGCTGCGACACAAGCGAAACCGACTGCCGCTCCCGCGAAGCCAGTCGCAGCTCCAGCCGTAACACCGGTCCAACCCAACCCAGCGCAAACACGTGCTGTAGCACCAGTACAAAATACTCAACCGCAGGAACCCGCCAACGGCCAAGTTGGGAATAATCCTTTGAATGTCAATACATCTATTCCAAACAGCCAATTCCAAAATAATCAAAATGCAGGGTCTTCAGGCCAGCCTGGATATGGAATTCCAAAGAATGCCGGCTACAACAACTCGGGAGGTATTGTGAATTCAACATCAATGGAAGGGGAAGCATTAAATCATGTGCATTATCACTATCACTACACCAGCGATGGGCAACCAATTGGTAACACGATCGCTGGATATGCCCAACAAACTTATCAAAACCCCGCCAAGCTTGCTCCATCCGCGGCGAGCATGAACGCCATGAACAACAATAGCAATAGCAGCTCTGGAGGCATGTATACCTATGCAAACAACAACATCAATCCGAATTCACGGGTTGGGCCAGGCAGTGGTGGTGGCGTTCCTACTACTTGGAATCCATTTCTGAACAATGGCGCAGGCATGCTCACCTACGGTGGCGCAAGTGGCGTTCAGGGCTTCAACGACTAATTACAAATCGCATCACTCGCAATTTCAATTTGGCACTCCATCAATTATTTTTATTTGAATCTATTTGTGAAATGGTCGTTGGCCAATTCACAAGTTTTGCGATCAAAATGGCTGGATAGAGAACGCCAATGACTCCCTCGAACAAAGCCGTGCTGCGCGCTCGCGGGGATATGGGAACAAGGTCGCCGTAGCCAATGGTGGTGAGCGTGGAAAAACTAAAATAAATAAAGTCATGCCACATGAAGACCTGTCCTGGCAGCGCGCCATTCATGTTGGACTGATATGCCCCAGGCGTTTGCTCATTGATGCGGTGGTGAATCACTCCAAAGACAATTCCAATCAATAAATACACCGAGATGCCACCGTAAATACGATCAGGTTGCATTGCCTCCTTTCGAAACACCGCGTGTCCCACAAGAATTGTGGAGTACGCGTAGTACCCCAACACGAATACACCTGACCACCCAATAAGGGCGTTGGAGATTTCATGATGTTCGATCGTTATCGCGCCCAAGACCGTAAGAATGAGCGCCATAATTGAAATGATAATTCCGGGTTTACCAGCCAGTGAAACAACGCCAACCGCCGGAAGAAACGCGAACATGCTGAGTCCAACCAGCATGACCTGCGTATTTGCGTCAACAAAGTAGGGAAACAACCAAAGCAATGTCACCAATCCAATGAACAACGGCAAGCAGCGATTACGCAGCCAATTCATGGGATTGAGAACACGCTCATACTGTTTGCGCTTGGTCAAATTGAAATTAGACCCCTGCGGAGTGCTTGGATACATGCCAACAGTATCGACCACATTGGTTGGCAATGCAAATAAAATCAAATCAAACCTGAGATTGACTTTTCATATATTTTGACACTCGCATCGCATGTGAGGCGTCGCGCTTCATCGCCCAGAGCCAAAGAATCAAGCGCTGTGTGTCTGCGGCACGCATGGCTATCACACCTCCTCGTAATCCAAATCATGCTTAAATGGTTCAGGAAGCGCCCAAACTGCGATCAACCCCAGCGCAACAACCACGCACGCCACCGCTGCCGCCGCGCCAATCATGCCGGATCCTGGCGTTAATAATTCCCAAGCCGTCACCATGATCACAGCCGCGCCGCGCACAAGATTGGGCGCGGTGGTGGCCGCAGTGGCGCGCAAGTTTGTGCCAAACGATTCGCCCGCGATGGTGACAAATACCGCCCAATATCCCGTGGCAATTCCCGCCGCGAATGTCCAAGCGTAAAATGCGAACGCGCTGCGACCGCCAAAGATCAACAGCCCCGCAATTGAAAGAGCCAGCAAGAAAATAAATATCGCCACGGCCGCTCGGCGACTTTGCATCCATTGACTCAACGCGCTGCTGATCAAATCGCCAACGGCCGCGCCCGCGTATCCGCACAGGATCACCGTGGGCGGTCGCACTGGCTCGCTGAGGCCAAGACCCCGCGCGAGCTCTGGCGCGAACACAAAGATAATTCCACCCACAAACCAAATGGGCGTGCCCAGCAGCACCACGCACGCAAATCGGCGCAAGCGCTCAAGCGGAAAGAACAACATGCGCGGATCGCCACGGCGGTTGTTTCGCCGCGCCGTACGCGCGTAGATTCCGCTTTCGGTCACACCAATTCGCAGCGCCAAAAGCGCGAAGCCCATCACGCCACCAATGATGTAGGCGTTGCGCCACTGAACATTGGCTCCCACAACACTGGCCGCAATCGGCCCAAACATTCCAGCGAAGGCGATGATCATGGTGCCCCAGCCCCGATGTTTTTTTCCCATCAATTCGCTGACCAGCGTCACGCCCGCGCCCAACTCGCCAGCCAAACCAAATCCAGCCACAAACCGCAACGCCGCGTACATAGGAACGCTGCTCACGAAGCCGGTCAACACATTGGCAGTGGAATACAGCGCGATCGAGCCAAACAATATCGTCAGTCGACCTCGGCGATCGCCCAACATTCCCCAGGCGAATCCGCCCAGCACCATGCCAACAAGTTGCGCGTTCAATATGGCAACACCGGCGCTGGTGATGTCCCCTGTTGCATACCCAAAGGTCACTTGAAATAAATGCCGTATGCGCTCCCACCCCGTGAGCGCAGTGCTTGGATCCGCCGGCAACAATCCCAAACCTCCCGCGCCCAAACTGGCCACACGCACCACGCTGAAGATCACCAAGTCATACAAGTCCACAAAGTAGCCAAGCGCGGCAACCGTGACCGCAAGCCACGGCGTTGCGCGCGCGGCGGTTTGCACCGGCAAAGATTCTTTCAAACTTTCACTCACAAACGAGTTGTACAACAAATGCGCAATTGACTGCGGCGCAGAACAGAACAGATTGGATACACAACCAAAAAAAAGCACAATTGAAATACAAAACACAGGATAAAAAAAGAACACCCCGACACGAGATCGGGGTGTTCAAACAGCCGGTATTCATTGCTGAATACCGGATGAATTTCTTTTGAAATGAACGTTTGGACGCCTTGGTTCTAAGTTGCCTTAGAAATATCCGTCGCTATGGGTTACCCCACTTTGACGGGCGAGAAATGTGTGAACGGATCGCGTCAGCTGAGATCGCTCTCAGACAGACGTCTATAAAATCCTATAGAAAGGAGGTGATCCAGC
>SXGQ01320820.1_pt1 | contig 42465 bp, 34 predicted proteins | sample 3178371 | NCBI WGS metagenome assembly SXGQ01 (sample SAMN11356859, study PRJNA531348) | freshwater metagenome | isolation source: freshwater sample F1-20 | place: China: Fuxian Lake, Yuxi | collected 2017-12-25
GTATTTTCCCTTGCAGGTATCGCGAGAACTTTTCCCGGTTGGATCGGGTACAATGGTGTCACACCCCCGTCAACATCAACATAGGCAATACAAACAGCTCTTCGCTCCGCATCTTCTGTGATTTTGGATTTAGGGTTGTTTGTCGCGGGTTTTGTCTGGGCAGTGACCTGTTCCTGAAAAGCATAGTTTGCATCAATTTCTTCGTTTTCAGGTGGTTGGTAAAAACCCCAAAAAATGAATGCGCCAGCAATCAGGCTGGAAACAAACATAATGGAGAATAGCTTTCTTCCCAAATGGGTCCACGAAGCAGCAGGAGTAGGCTGAAGTAACTTTTCCATTAAAAATTCCCCAACAAGGATTCCATCCTTGTGATTAGTTGCATGTATGTAAAACTAGAGGACTTTTTTGCCATGATTACAACTTAATCCTCTTTCAAGGGGCTTTGCCGTAGGTCTTATGGATACTTTTGCCCCCATCATCGATCATTTTGCCATCTTCTAGATAAAATATCTTATCCGCGTATGGTATCACTCTGGCGTCGTGAGCAACAATAAGGACGGTGCATCCACGGTCGTGGGCGGTAGACCTTAAGATGTCGATGACCTGTTCTCCATGCGCCCAATCCAAGGCACTTGTAGGTTCATCTGCGAAACAAAAGTCAGGGTTCTTAATAAGAGCCCTTCCGATAGCAACCCTCTGTTTTTCGCCACCCGATAATTCCCCGGGGCGCAGATGGGCTTTTTTTAACAAACCAAGGACATCCAAGATTTCATCGGCTTTTTTCCTGGCTTCCCTTGAACTAATGCCATCTCCCCATTGGGCAACGATTTCGAGTTGTTGCCTGGCAGTTAAAGAAGCAAATAAATTGTATCCTTGGAAGATAAAACTGCAGTGTTTTAGGCGGAAATTCTCTCTCTCTCGCTCATTTAATGCCCAAATGTCTTGGCCTAACGCAACAACTTTCCCATTATCAGGTTTAAGTAAGCCAGATAAAATAGCTAAAAGAGTTGTTTTACCACTTCCCGATGGCCCCATCATCAGGGCAACTTCACCCTGTTTAATTTCAATGGATACATCATTTACCGCAGTGGTTTTCATATCCCCTTCGCCGAATGTCTTGGAAATATTCTTCCCAGTTATTGAAATACCGGAAACTCCCGAGCGAAGCTTGATGTTAGATTTCAAATTGGGAGATATCGACATCTCTTAAACCCTTTGTTTTTATCGAAGCAGGGCCGCTGGTTCCACATTTCTCAAAGACCTTAGGGCGAATAAACCAGAAAACAAAGCCATTGTCAGGGTAACAATTGCAGCGGTTGCCTGCAACCAAATAGGTAATTCAACCCTTCCACCAAAATAATCCGCGACTGTTGCCAATCCATGGACAGCCGGAAGTGCCAGACCAACTCCGATTAATCCTACAAACAGTGATTGTTGCATTACCATGAATTGCATACGCCACCTTGGAATACCCATGGCGCGCAAAACTGCGAATTCGCGCAATGATGCCGCGGTCGCAGCGTACAAAGTTTGGCTGGTGACCACTGCTCCAACTAATAGCCCAAGGGCTGCTGCATAGCCTAAAGCTATACCGGCCTTGGTTTTAGTAAGCCAGTGCATTCTGGATCTAAATGAGAATTCAGGGCTGGTGAATGCTGAGAAATTTTGATTTTCCCTTAAACGGCTCACCACTGCTGCAGCGTCCTTATGGTCATGGCATTTGCCCAAAACATAGGTGATTTGGTCTGGGAATACCCTTAGTAAAGGCCTTGCAGTGTTGATTGAACAGAAAACATAGGGGCCAGCCAGACTTTTTAAGCCTTTTGTGAGCCCCACGATTCGAACCCTGTTCCCGGCAACCTCGGCATGGTCTCCAACTCCTTTGACTCCCAATCTTTCAAGGTCAGACTCATCGATGACTATTGAACCGGGTTCACTGAGTTGCAAATATAAATCTCTGGTAAGTTCTTTGACTTTTCCCAAGGCGTTTTCATCAAGCCTGCTGCCAATTACCATGCAAAGCTCTGTTCCACCGTCGGGTTTTGACCAGTAGGAGAATCCTTGGAGGTATATTTCAGAGCGTTCAATTTCTGGCTGACTTGCCAGGCGTGCTAAACTTGCCTCCCGGATGGGGCGGCCTAGGTCTACGCTTAGCACCTCTGGGGCGCCAAGCCAAATATCCGCATTTGTGTGATCAACAGGGATGGAGGTTATGGAGAAAAGGCCTAGCAATAAACCACACTGCAATGCGATTAGCAAAGCGCTGAAGCCAACAGCGAGTACTCCCGGCAGGTATCTTTGCCTGTCGTACCATAATGTAGAAAGCGCGTAAGACATGAGATAAGGTTAACTGTTGTTAAAAGTTGATGGAAGCTTAAAAGGGTCAAAGCAGTAAAAAGGGTGTAAAATTAATAGCAAGATGTGCGGGTTAGGAAATATTAAACCTTTGGCTGATAATATCTTACGATAAAAACAGGGCTATGTACTTTTGATCACTATGGGTTACGAAATTTTAGGCGCTTTCCAATAGTCCATATCTGCCAGCGTTGGTTCAATGAATGTATGATGCCACATCTGGGTGGCTAGCACGCCAACAAGCCCCATTTCGATGGAAACCCTGGCAAGGCTCCAGGAAGGGAGTTTTTTAAAATCTTTGCGCCAGCGAATCACCTGCTTGGGCTCAAAATAACCTGTCTTTTTAAGCGACTCCTCACTTAATAATTGTTCAATAAACGGTGGAACAGAGTCGAGGTGGAAGCTGTCAAATGGGGCCCTGAACATTGCCTTTTTCCGCCATGCTATCGATGAGGGTAGATATCGATCTGAAAGGTGGCGAAGAAGATATTTATCACGCAATCCGCGAAATTTCCACTTTGGGTGAACTGTTGACAAAAAGTTAAACACATTTACATCTAAAAATGGATAACGGGTTTCAACGGAGGAATTCATCGCAACTCGATCGCCCTTCGCATTCAATAACAAGCCTGCAAGATGGGCCCTTCCACTGACATATAATTCCCGGTTAAGGGGATGCCAGCTTTTCATTTTTTCAGATGGAAGATTAAGATCCTCATAGGGAGAGACATTCTTGGTAAAATCCATCATTTCAGGGCTGAAGAGCCTGAATTTTGCCATGCTAAAGAGGCTGTAAATATCAAGCCAGCCATTGGCACCACTCATCGCGTTTATAGCGCGGTTTTGTGCCGCCTGATTGAACCTTGGAGCTTTGCTTATCCATAGGAAAAATCTTTTCATCATGTTGCTGATTTTTAACCCAGGGACGCTATCAATCCAGCTAGTTATACGGTGAACTTTGTGCCATGGATAACCTGCAAGCCATTCATCAGATCCTTCGCCCGTTAGGGCTACTTTATAACCATGCTTATGAACCTCCTTGGCGAGAAGTAAAAGTGCCGAGCAGGAAGTATCTACTACAGGTGCCTCAGCTGCGCGAATCAGGGAAGGGTAGGTGTTTAGAACCTCTTCCGCGCCAACATCGACGATAATAGGAGTTGTGCCTATGTGTTTTGCAACGATGGTTGCCTCAGGAGTCTCATCAAGCTTGGGAGATTTGATGCGAATGGTGAAAGATGGAATCGGTGTGCCTCTTATTTTGGATGCCATCGCCACCACAAGGCTGGAGTCAACGCCCCCGCTTAAGTAAGAGACAACCGGCACATCGGCCCGAAGGCGTCTTTCGACAGCGGCAAGCATTTCCCGGTCGAAATCATCCACAAGTGACTTTAATGATGGGCCTGTTCGTTCTTGTCCTTGTTGGGGGAAATCCATCCGCCAATATGTTTTATCTTCAATTCGGGCTGCCTGAGATTGGCTACCCAGCCTGATGTCAAGAAAATGACCGGGTTCCAGTGCTGAAATACCCTTGAAACAACTTTGCGGCCCGGGCACTCCAAAGAAGGTGAATAAATGGTTGATACCCAATCGATCAGGTTCGGCACGGATCATTCCTGAAGCGAGGATTGCCTTGATTTCGGATGCAAACAAAAGCCATTCAGAGCCATCATATTGCACCTTGGCATAATAAAGCGGGCAGATGCCAAATTGATCCCGGGCCAGAATCACTCTTTTTTGCCTGGAATCCCAAACCGCTATTCCAAACTGGCCCTGAAGATGGTCAAGCATACCCTCTTGATAATCTTCATAAAGATGTGGGATTAGTTCAGTGTCACAATGAGTGGAAAACTTATGGCCTTTCGATTCAAGGCGGGATTTAATCGACTGGTATTCGAAAAATTCACCATTGAAGACCGTCGCAATGGTGCGGTCTTCATTGAAAATGGGTTGTTTGCCATCTGACAGTCCGACAATGCTGAGCCTTCGATTGGCAAAGGCGATTCCGGGTAGTTCTAAAAAACCATCCTCATCCGGTCCGCGATGAATGATTGCTTGAGCCATTGATCGAATAATACCGGGGGCAATCGTCCTTTGACCCGCGAGATCTATCACGCCTGCTATGCCGCACATATTAAACTCTCCTGCGAATTTTGTCTCACTACTTTATACTATCAATAAAGGCGTGTTGTATTTTAGTTGGATGCGTAAAGCTGTTCCACTTTTCGGGCTAAAAGCCAGTTTATTAGCCTTGGGAAGAATTTGTCCAAGCGAAGCATCCACTTGGCGTCCCACCCCAATACGGTCTCAGTCTTGTTGGATGTCATGGCATTCAATATGCCTTTTGCAGCATCCAATGGTGACATCCCCTTTTCAAGACCAAGGTCCGCCTTTCCAGTCTTCAAAGCGAGATTTTCCCAAAAAGGCGTGATGGTCAACCCGGGTAAAATCAACAGGACATCGATTTCAAATCTTGCCATTTCGCCCCTGAGGGCTTCGGTAAGGCCTACAAGTGCATGCTTGCTTGCAGAGTATTCGGTCCAGGAGGGCATTGCTCTCCTGCCGGTCATTGATGCCACATTGACGATTGCTGGTTGATTTCCCATTTCCAAAAGGGGAACAGCCTGCCTTATCATTTCCGCAGGTGCGAAGAAGTTGATCTCCATAAGTTGACGGACTATTTCCTCGTTGCCATCCACAAAATGATTCCATGAGCCACTTCCAGCATTGTTCACAAGAATATCGAGTTCATGAAAATGGTCTTTCAACTGCCTGAATAAGTTTTCCCTTTCGATTTCACAGGTGATGTCTGTGGGAAAAGCCTTGGCATCTCCTCCTTGGGAATTAATTTCAATTTCGAGTTTTTCAAGTTCGGTTTTTGACCGCGCAACCAATGCCAGCCTGGCACCAGCCTTGGCACAAAGCTTTGCGAGTTCCGCTCCCATGCCCTTGGATGCCCCAGTGATCAATATTCTTTTGCCTTTTAGATTGCGATTCATCTATATTACCTTATTCAGTTTGCTGATTTGTCAAAATTAAATGACTGATAATAGTTAACCAAATGCAAGCAATTTCCCCAAGGTTATTTGCTTGCTCTGTCAATTACTTATTTCACTGGAAGATAGATTATTTATCCTAGTGATCAGAACCGTATAAAAGCTTACAATTGCCAAATATGGAATAATCGTCAAATACTTGTTTCTGTCGTTAAGGATGATGAGGTGGACTTTGGATGTTGTGACTGGTGCCAGTGGATTGTTAGGCAGTCATGTGGTTGAAAAACTCGTTGCGCAGGGAAGAAAAGTCCGTGCATTGGTCCGACCGCAAAGTGACACTGCTTTTTTGGAAGGTCTCGGGGTAGAAATCTCCAAGGGTAGTCTGGTTGATAAAACTTTTCTTGACCAAGCGCTGAAGGGTTGCAGCACCCTGTATCATTGTGCGGCAAAAGTTGGGGAATGGGGGCCTTGGAACCAGTTTGTCGAAAACATAATAAAGCCAGTGGCATCCCTGGTTGATTCATGCGCAAATCACAAAGTGCAAAAAGTGGTCCATGTCAGTTCCATTACCGTATATGGTCATCCCCTGGCTGAAAGTTTTCCAATTGATGAAACCGCGCCCACTGGTCAGTATTTATGGCGTACGGATAATTACATCCGTGCCAAACTGCAGACTGAGGCGTACTGGCAAAATTACCAGGGAGATAAAACCATTCTCAGGCCCACTTGGTTTTTCGGACCCAGGGATCGCACCTCCCTTCCGAGGGTTCTGGCGGCATTCAAGCTTAATCGCATCGCCCAGGTTGGTGATGGTTCAAACATGCTGAATCTTCTTTATGCTGGTGATGTCGCGAACGCCGTGGTCAAAGCAGGGCAAAGCCCCAAGTCAACGGGGAAAATTTACAACATCAGCAACCCCGGCCAGGTGACTCAAAAAGAATTCCTCGCATTGCTTGCCGATTCGTTGGGGTATCCAAGAGTTGGGAAAATTTATTCAGTTAGAATGGCATATCTCGCGGGATTTGTATCTGAGTTGGTGGGCAAGTTGATTTTTCTCAAAAGGCCACCGCATCTCACGCGCTACAGTGTTGGATTGGTCACGCGTAGCAACAAGTTTGATATTTCCAATGCGATCAATGATTTGGAATGGCACCCCACAACCATGGTTTCTGATGCCGTTGAAATCACACTTGATTGGTATTTTGGATCATCCAAAAGGCCCGGTCCTCTTGCAAGGAGTTCGATGTGAATTTTTCAGACAGGTTGGCGGAAAAAATCGCCCTCAAGAAAACCCCTCTTTGCGTGGGGCTTGATCCCCGGTGGGAGAGCCTTCCCAAATCTATTCGAAATAAATTTTCAGATGCCACGCCTGAGGCGGTTGCGGAGGCTTACCTTGAATTTTGTTCCGAGGTGCTTGAGATTGTTGCACCCTTGGTTCCCATCGTGAAACCCCAGAGCGCTTTTTTTGAAAACTGTGGTCCAAAAGGCATGGAGGTCCTGCGTAAATTGCTTCAGCATGCCAGGTCAGTCGGACTGATGACCATCATGGACAACAAAAGAGGTGATATAGCAAGTACCGCGACAGCCTATGCTGAAGCTGTGTTTGGCGGGCGTGTTGGAACTCATGACTACGCGAGTTGGCCTGCTGATTCCATGACCATTAATCCTTATCTGGGCTTTGATGCTGTGGAACCTTTCCTTAATGCCGCAAGGAAAGTCAATGGAGGGGTTTTCCTCCTGGTTCGCACGAGTAATCCCGGGGCGAAGCTTTTTCAAGACCTTGAGTCATCCGGCAAACCGCTTTATCACCATGTTGCGAAAGCACTCGCAAAATGGAATGAGGGCCATATCGGGGAATGTGGGTTGGGTGATGCGGGAGCAGTGGTTGGCGCGACTTTTCCCCAAGAGGCAGCGGCCCTGCGCGCGGAGTTTCCCCAAACCTGGTTTTTGGTGCCCGGTTATGGGGCGCAAGGTGGCGGGTTGGACGAAGTTAGGCCTTCATTTCGAAAAGATGGACTGGGTGCGATTGTTAATAGCTCGCGTGGTGTCACCTTTCCCACATCTCCTGATGATCCGGATTGGAAAAATTCAATCCGAAATGCCGCCTTCAAAGCCGCCCAGTCTTTGGGTTCGCTTTTGAAACCCTGATCAAGCTGGATAAATCGCCAATGCGCATTCCGGTTCTTTCACTTTTGATTTTTACGCTGCTGTTTATTTTATTTCCCATGCATTTTGCCAGGATGGTGTTGGGGGTCGCTTGCTTCAGGATATTTGTGTTGGGGCCCCAAGGCCCTATTGAAGGTGCCTTTGTTACCATTGGAAAAAAAACTGGTGTTTTTGTCACCGATGGAATGGGGGGAATTCGCGTTCCATCGCATTTAATAGGAAGTGAATATTCGGTTGCAGCAGAGGGATATTTCATCACCCATGGTTTGCTAAGTAACAAGACTCAAAATGTTTTCCCCAGAAAGTTATCCGGGGTGGATTTTTCAGATTACGCATGGGTTCATCCTTTGGAAGGATCCCAGAATTGCTCGGAATGTCACCAAAGTATCGCCCTGGAATGGAAGCAAAGTGGTCATTCCAGAAGCAGCACCAGCCATCGCTTTTTGGACATGTATTCTGAAAGGAAAAATAACGGGAATCTTATCCAAGGTTGGAGCCTATCCCGTGACTTTCCGGAAGGAAAGGCGGTTTGTGCGGCGTGCCATGCCCCAGGTGTCGGGGCAGGGAATGACGGAATTGAGGATATCACCAAGGTTACCGGGGTTGATAAGTTTGGAATTCATTGCGATTTTTGTCACAAGGTTAATGGCGTAAAGAATTTGGAAGTTGGGTTGTCCCACGGCAGAGATTTTTTGAGTCTTTCCCGCCCTGATAAAGGGCAGGTTTTCTTCGGTCCCATCAAGGATGCAATGCGTGATGATAATTCTTTCAGCAAGATTTTCAAGCAAAGCAATTATTGCGCCTCATGCCATGAGGGGACAATGTTCGGAGTGCATGTCTATTCAACATTTTCCGAATGGCAAAAAAGCCCCGCTGCAGCAAAAGGAATGGAATGCCAGGCTTGTCACATGAAGCCTGATGGTCTCATGGGGAATGTTGCCCCGGGCAAAGGTGGTATTGATCGCAACCCAATGGAAATGGCCTCCCATCAAATGATGCCGGGAGGTTTGCAAAAAATGCTGCAAAATTCAATCCAGCATGAGACCAAGGTGATCAAAGGGACAAATGATTGCACGGTAGGGGTTCAACTCAAGGCGGTTAATGTCGGGCATAAAATTCCCACGGGGTACATTGATAGGCACTTGATTTTGCATGTAAAGGCGATGTCAAATGAAGGGGAGCTTAAACCCCTGGATGGGGATCGCATTCCCTCTTGGGTTGATCAATCCATGCATGGAGATGCCGGGGTCCTGCTGGGCAGGCCTCTACTTCACCCCGATAAGCAATTTACTCAACCGTTCTGGCAATGGGGGGGAGGGGTTGTTGTTGATTCAAGGCTTGAACCTGAGAATGAAAAAAAATGGTCCTGGAGATTTTCCAAGAAGGTTGAAAAAGTGAAGGTCAGTTTGATTTACCGACCATTTTGGAAGGAACAGCAGTTGACAAAAAAATGGAATGATCTGGATGTGGTTGTATTTGAGAAAATAATCCGGGCTGATTAATTTTTGTTTGGCACTAAAAATGTTGAATTGATGAATTTTAATGTAACTTTAAAAGTTTTTGCGGTTTGGCTTGCATGTGACACCACATTTCCCCTAAACTGCAGGATCGTAACAAAATCGTGTTTTTAAAATACTCACGGGTGGATGGCAAAATTCTATGTCTTATGATCCAACTAATCCTTTAATCGTGCAAGGTGATCGTTCTGTTTTGTTGGAAGTTGATAATCCAAAGTATGCCCAAGCCCGGGAGGCGCTTGCACCTTTTGCTGAGTTGGAGAAAAGCCCCGAACATATTCACACTTATCGACTGACCCCTCTTTCGCTATGGAATGCCGCTGCTGCCGGATTGAAAGCTGAATCCATGGTCGATGTCTTGAAAACATTTTCCAAATTTCCCCTCCCAGCGACAATAAGCACAGATATTCATGAACTTGTCGGGCGGTACGGCAGGGTTCGCATCAGACGATCTGAGGAGATAGATCCAAAATCAAACAGTTACATGCTGTTGATGGTGTGTGAGGATGTGAATCTTTTGGAGGAATTATCAAGGCAGCCAAAGTTGAAGGAATTCCTCAAGGAAAAGGTGAATAAGAAAAGTTATCTTGTTGAACCGTCCTTCAGGGGGGTCCTAAAGCAGGCCTTGATAACCATTGGTTATCCTGCAGAGGACCTGGCAGGTTATACTGAGGGGGCTGACCAGGAAATAAATTTGAGAAAAATATGCAAGTCAGGCATACCCTTTAATGTTCGCGATTATCAAAGTGAGGCTTGTGAGGTTTTTCATGCCGGCGGTGATGTCCGGGGGGGGAGCGGGGTGATAGTTTTGCCTTGTGGTGCAGGTAAAACTATTGTTGGTATTGTCGCGATGAGCATGTTGAAAAAGAACACACTGGTTTTGACCACCGGAATAACCGCGGTGAAGCAGTGGCATCGTGAGATCTCTGACAAGACGGATATTCCTGATGAGCTGATTGCGGAATATACTGGAGAATCAAAGTCGATCGCGCCCATCACAATCGCGACTTATCAAATTTTGACCTATCGCCCCGAGAAATCGGATGAGTTTCCCCATTTCAAGTTGTTTGATAGTCAAGATTGGGGCTTGATAGTCTACGACGAGGTACACCTTTTACCCGCCCCTGTTTTCAGGGTTACAGCCCAGATTCAAGCTAGGAGAAGGCTTGGGCTTACCGCAACATTAGTTCGTGAGGATGGCAGGGAATCGGATGTGTTCAGTTTGATTGGCCCGAAAAAGTATGATGTTCCGTGGAGGGAACTTGAAACCAAAGGCTGGATTGCCGAGGCCTCTTGCACCGAGGTCAGGGTTGGATTGGTTGAATCTGACCGAATGGATTACGCTGTTGCTGAATGGCGCAATAAATACCGTCTTGCCAGCGAGAATGTTGCCAAGGAAGACGTGGTTTCCGCGATATTGAACAACTACGCGCAGAGCAGGGTGCTCATAATCGGGCAATACCTTAGCCAATTGCGACAGCTAAGGGATCGTTTTGATATCCCGTTGATCACCGGCCAGACTCCCAATTCTGAGCGCGAGGAACTGTATACAAAATTCAGGACAGGAGAGATCAAAAGGTTGATTTTATCCAAGGTGGGAAATTTCGCACTCGATCTGCCTGATGCGAATGTGCTTATCCAGGTTTCAGGTACCTTTGGTTCAAGGCAGGAAGAGGCCCAAAGGTTGGGAAGAATTCTAAGGCCCAAGCCAAGCGGCGAGGTTGCTTATTTCTATACCTTGGTGACCCGTGATACCCGTGAGCAGGATTTCGCCCATCATCGCCAGATGTTCCTCACTGAGCAGGGTTATAGTTACAGTGTGATGGATGGAGCCGCTTTACTGGCTGAATTTGGTTGCTCTGTTTAAGAAAGGTCTCATAGAAATAAAATGCTTATCGTGTCAAATAAACCAGGTGCGGCCCGGATTCCAGTGAAATTACACCGAAGGGTATGTCTGGTTCTAACAGAGGATGCCCTGCTTGCAGAGGAAATTCTAGCCAGGAAAAAACTTGCCTCGGATATATCTGGAAGGCTGACAAACGAGGTTCTACTGGTAAAAACCGGCAGGTTGGAAAGCGTTGTTGCCGAACTTCAGCGCATGGGCCACACTCCCCAGGTACTACAGCGTTAAAAATGATTGAATCCATACAAAAGACCTGGCCTGAGATTGTCGGCCTTACACTTGGTCGGTATGAGGAAAAATTGTTGCGCGAGATTGTGCAGCGATTTCTTCGTCCAAGAAATCAATGGCCTGTTGAAGAACTCATCGAGCGAACCGTAGAAGCTTTCGATAACACCGTGTTGGTCAATCGCAGGTTGAAGGAACTTGAAGAATCCCAAAGGGTGCTGCTAGCGGCATTGGCTCAATCCAGGCAATGCAAGTGGAAGTTGGGGCAATTGATTGAGATTGCGATGACTTTGGGCCAGGAAGATGGTTTGTCGGTTGTTTTTGAATTGCTAAAGCAGGCTTTTTTGCTTCCAGATGTTGTCAATCTCTCACAAAAGCAAAATCTGCCCAAGCCCTGCAAGAATCCTTACATCAAAAGTTTTGAACAATGGGTGGGATTTCCCGGGCCGGAAGGCCTTGCGATTTTTCTGCCACCGCCAATCAGCCAAAGGTCTTTGGCGTTTCCATTATCTTTGCCTTTGAAATATGATCCGCCTGAAGGAGTGGAGTCGCCCCAGCCTGATCCCCTCTCGCCAATATTGCAAGCTGATGGCATGGAGTTTCCCCTTCGCATGTCTGTGCTCATGCAGTTGGTTCACAAAGACCCCATCCGCAAGAACCAGCAAGGGGGGTATTTCAAGCGAGATTTGGAAAACCTGCGTGCTAATAAAATGCTCTCCGGCGATCCCTCAGACCGGCTAGTCGAAGTTCCCGACCTGGGTGTTTTGCTGACAGAAATTGGATCACGCCTTGGAATTTTGGTCACCAAGGAAAGTGAACTCCACCCCGGCAGCTTTCCTGACTGTTGGGATGAAGGCCTTCTCGCGGTATTGAGTGAAATTTGGGCGGCGCTTCCCACCATAGATTCCTGGAATCCATGCAATGGAATGGGTGAAAATCCCGAGGAAAGAAATAATCCATTTAATTCAGCTTGCCTTGTCGCAGTGCTTGCATTGGGTAAACTTCCCGCAAACGAATGGGTGGACCCGGCCCTTCTTGAGGCCTGGGTCATTGATCATCATCCCTATTGGAAAGACAGGGATTCGATAAGGCCCTCCCGCTTAAGTGGCTGGCTGGTTAAATTCCTGCTGGGGATTGCTTTTCAAATCAGGATGATCCAGGCGATGAAAGTCCCGGGCGGAAAATACCTAGTCAGGTTAAGCCCTGTGGGGCGGACAATCCTGGGCCTGCAAAAAGATAATGATTTACAGGATGTCTTTGCAAAGACATTGATGGTGCAACCAAACCTGGAGGTTCTTGCCTTCAGGCAGGGATTGAACCCTGCACTTGCAAGGGATCTGACCAAATTGGCAACCTTGAAAAGCATCGGGCCGGCATGCCAGTTATTGTTGGAACCAGAATCGGTATATTACGCCCTGGAAGCCGGGATGCGCTATGAGGATATTTGTGGATTATTGGAACGGCATGCCACCCGTCCCACACCCCAGGCTGTATTGGATGCCATCAAGACCTGGTCGAACAAGCATGAACGAATCACGATTTATTCTGCTGCGACATTGTTTGAGTTTCCCACAGCGCAAGATTTGGAGAATGCGCTTGCACGGGGCTTGCCAGCATTGAAAATTTCAGATCGGTTCGCGGTTGCAGCGGCTGAGGATGGGATAGATTTCAGCCAGTACAGGTTGACTGCAACCAGGGATTATGGGTTGATGCCTGAAAAATGCGTTCATGTTGAAAATGATGGGGTGACCCTGGTGGTGGATATAAGCAAGTCGGATCTTTTATTGGAAACGGAACTTCCAAGGTTCGCTGATTTTGTTGAGGATGCATCATCACAGCAGCGAAGAGTATATCAGATCAGCCCTGAGACACTTAAAAGGGCTGATCAGTTGGGATACACTCCCACAGCGTTGGATGAATGGTTCCAGCATAGGCTTGGTAATTCAATTACACCTGCAATTAAGCTGGTGCTCGGGGCCAAGTCTGATACCGTCGCCCCAAGGGTGGAATCAATGTTGGTCATTCATTTTGAAAACGAGGAAATGACGGATGGCGTGATGCAATGGCCTGAAACAGCCCAATGGATTCAGTCCAGATTGGGGCCATGTGCGATTACCGTTTCAAGTGAATCTCTTCCAAAACTCGAGAAGGCACTCGCGCATGCGGGGCACAAAATTGATGTAAGTACTCTCAAGTGATCGGCGGGCGCGCTATTTTTTTTGCTCAAGAAGCTTGGCAATGTCAGTAAGTGTCTCGTTCATTCTGAAAAAGACAATCAATAATTCACTGTAGATTCTCAATAAGAGCGGCCCGATCAAAATCGTTAAAAAGCCCGAAAGTATACCGGTTGAATTGAAATTGACTAGGGAAACAATGAACATTCCCAGCCCGATGACAATAGAAATCACCGTGCCCACCCAAAAAAAGAAGTTTACAATTTTCGGGGTTATCATTCTTTTGAATGAAAGGTAATCTCCCAGGCTTGGGGGGATCATTCCCAACGGAATTTTCAATTGTGGTTGGCCATAGAGGGGATCAGGCATGTTTCCTGAGACCGGGATTTGGGGCTGGGGAATTGGTTCCGGTGCTTTATCAGCCAAAACCAGTGATGCAAAAGCTGGAACTTCCCTCCAGCAGGTCCAGTTAGCCATGGAAGGGGTCCAAACTAATGCATCCTTTGAAACCTTGCCTTCCTTGATCATGGTTTGAACTGTGATGAAAGGAAAGGGGCCTTGGCCTTTTCCTTGAAGTACAACATGCCAATTGTTATCACTCATGGTGTTACCCTCCCTGGGCGAAATTGAATTTTAAGAAACTTTATTAAAGCAGGGCTTTATTCGATTGAGAGCTGAATAATTTCCATGCTTTAAGATTATTTGGCAGCACTTCTTTCTCAAATATATTTTTAACACGAAATTGCAGGCTATTAAGGCAAACTGGCAAGAGGGCTGTCCTTGCTTTTTTTCAACACATAAAAACACGGAGCATCTGGATTTGGGTTGGGAATGAAGCCAACAAGTTCCCACCCATTTTTACCCTCTAGTCCAAGGGCTCTTTGCAGGATCAACATGTCTTTTCGTGTTGTGATGGGCGAGGTCCCAACAACCTTGTATTTCCATTCCCCGGTGTTTGTAGACAAGACAATATTCCTTATTAAAGAAAAATATCAAAATATCACAAATACTACTTTATTTAAATGGTTTTGCAAATGAATACAAATATCCTCAATTGAAAATATTGAAACATGAAATCAAAGGCAAGTTTTTTGGATTTCGGATTTATGATACCATTGGATACAGATATAGGCATATGCGGTAAATTGAAATTCAATGGATTCCAAGGTGTTGTCGAATGATTCGAGAGATGGACAAAAAAGTGGTTAAGCAGCTTAAAATTGCTGATATTTTTACTGGACTTTTTACCGCGCTTTCACGCGAAAATATTAATAATTTAGATGGTTTTCTTGAAGAAGCAGCTCAAAAAATCATCATGGTCAAGAAGACATTGAGCATGCTGGATTCAAATTTCAGCGAGCTTTTTGAGGATTTGTTAAAAGCTATCCAATCCAAAGTTTGTGAGCTGACTTCCTCTGATCGCGCATCGATTTTCATAATTGACAAAAATCGAACTCAACTTCGCTTGATGGTTGAAGGGGAAAATAACACTAGTGTTGAAATAAGAATTCCCTACGACACCTCCACAATAGCGGGCGAGGTCGCTGTTTCCAAAAAAACCATAAATATCCCTTATGATTTTTTTGATGATCCCAGATCAGGTTTTGCAAAAAGACATTTTGAATCAACCGGGTATCGCACTTATTCCATGCTTGCAATTCCCTTGCTGGACGAAAAAGGGGATCTCATCGCCGTTGTTGAATTGATCAACAAGGTGAAAAATAATGATCCTGGTGAAAAACTTGAAAATCGGATCAATAAAGTTGGTTTCAGCGTTGAGGATGAAGAGTTGTTTGGCAGGTTTTCGGTTTTGATTGGCCAAATTATCGAGAGTTCCAACTCTTTTTATCATGCCGCCCAGAAACAGCGCGTTGCAGAGGCGTTAATGAAGGCTGTTCTTTCAGTGGGTCAAAGCCTGGACTTGGAAGATACCTTGAAAACCGTTATGGATCAGGCAAGTAATTTGTTAAACGCGGATAGAAACGCATTGTGGTTGATTGATTGGGATAAATCAGAGCTTTGGACGAAGGTTTATAATAACGATGGCGCTCTGATTTTGCGTATTCCAATAGGTGATGGTTACGCGGGTCAGGTTGCGAGGACCGGTGAAATTCTAAATATTCCTTTCGATGTCTATGATCATCCGGAATCCGCGAAATCGAAGGAGTTTGACAGGAAAAATGGTTACCGCACATGCAGTCTTCTTTGCATGCCGGTGTTTAATGCCAAAAAAGAATTAATTGCGGTCACACAGATTGTCAATAAGCTTCAACGAGGTGATTTCCCACCGTATGACCCGCGGACATGGCCTGTCGCCCCGCCACAGTTTAAAAATAGTTTCACCAGTGATGACATTGAGTTCATGAAAGTATTCAACATACAGGCTGGAATAGCGCTTGAGAATGCGAGACTTTTCGAAGAAATCAAACATGAGCAAATGATACAGAAAAATATACTTCGAAGTTTGTCCGATGGTGTGATTTCAACCGATACCCATGGAGTGATAGTCGCTGCCAACCCAAAGGCTTACGAAATTCTTGGCTTGGGGCATAATGATGAGGATAAATTGGAAGGCGCGTCAGTTCATGAGAAAATCAAAATTGAGAACGCCAACTTTTCCAAGTGGTTTGAAGCCAGCATCAACGGCACGGACTTCAAGTCCAGGAACCAATATTATCCAGATCAGGTTCTAAATTCACTTTCAAAGGAAACCCACAACCTGAATGTTTCAATCAACACGATGGTTAACACGGATCAATCCGATAAAGTTCAGGGAGCCTTGGTTGTTTTGGAGGATATTAGTCAAGAAAAAAGATTGAAAACCACCATGTATCGTTACATGACCCAGGAACTTGCCGAGCAATTGTTGTCTGATGGCAGCGCGAAAATGGGCGGTGATCGCAAGGATGTTTCCGTGCTGTTTTCAGATATCAGGGGATATACATCTCTCTCGGAAGTTCTTTCCGCGGAAGAGGTGGTCTCCATGTTGAATGAATATTTTGAAACAATGGTTGAATCGGTTTTGATACACAAGGGCACTCTTGATAAATATATCGGCGACGCCATTATGGCTGTTTTTGGAACCCCTCTTGCGCTGCCTGATCATGCCTGGTTGGCAGTGCAAACAGCAATTGACATGAGGCTTAGGCTCAAGGAATTCAATGCCCGAAGAGTGGAAAAACTCAAGCCCAGCAACCAAAGGGAATTTGACCTGGTAAACATTAAAATTGGCATTGGTGTCAATTCGGATTCTGTGATCTCAGGAAATATCGGCTGCACCAAGCGAATGGAGTTTACTTCCATCGGAGATGGTGTAAACCTTGGCTCCAGACTTGAAGGAACAACCAAGCTCTATGGGACGGATATCATAGTAAGTGAAAACACTTATCAGAGTTGCTCGGACAGAATATGGACGAGGGAACTTGACCGAATCCAGGTGAAGGGTAAAAATAAGCCCATCAGCATTTATGAGGTTTTTGGCTTTCGCTCAGACCCGCTTTCTTCCCTTAATTCCCATATGATAGAGCTTTACCAAAAAGCCAGGGACTTCTACCACCAGATGAAATTTGGGAAAGCGATAGGCCTTTTTGGTGAAGTTCTTGAATTGAATAAAAACGACAAGGCCGCAAGCCTGCACCTTCTTCGATGCCAGCATTTTCTTTCAAATCCTCCCCCACCCGATTGGGATGGAGTTTGGCGACTTACTGAAAAATAGGCGCTTTCCAACACCGGTTTGATTTATGGTTGCGTTTGATAATGATTAATTTAACATTAGGATGTGATTTTTATTTTGTGTTTTGTTAGGGGAATAATGATGCAACAAGGCAGATATGGGTTTGATAGAAGGCAGTTTCTAAAACAAACAGCCATCGCCACCGCGGGTGCAAGCACATTTTTGCCCGAAGCAAAAGGTGTTGAAAATGATGGAAATTCAAACGGAAAAAATTGTATTTTTCTGATGTTGACTGGCGGTCCAAGCCAGATTGACACTTTTGATCCAAAGCCGGATGCGATTTCAGAAATCCGTGGACCGTTTAAGACGGTTTCATCAAAGGTACCTGGTACATTTTTTGCCGAGACTCTTCCATTGCTTGCTGCAAGGGCTGACAAGTTCACCTTGCTACGCTCATTATTTCATGAAGAGGCTCCAATCCATGAAACTGGCATGCAATTGATGCAAACAGGTAGGATTTCAACCGAGCGAAATTGTTTCCCAAACTTTGGGGCTGTATGTGCCTCGCTTTCCCATTCGAAGAATCAATATGGTTCAAGCTTCATGGTGTTACCAACTGAAATCGGCTCGACTGGTGTGACGATGTACCAAGGGCAGGGGGCGGGTTTTTTTGGTGATCAATGTGAGCCTGTTAAAATTAAATCACATCATGGTGATATTAGAAACATCCGTGAAATAACGCATCCAACCGGGGCGAATGCCGGTAAAATCCTCTCGACAATTTCCGCTTTGAGCTTTGATTCGCGTTATGGAAATAGCATTTTTGGCCAATCATGCCAAGCGGCGCTTTCACTTGTTGAATCAGGAGTTCGGTTTGTAACCGTGAACATGTTTGATACGGTTTTTAATGAAGTTACCTGGGATTGTCACGCTGATGGAGGGGCCCTTGCGACTAATCTGAATGATTATCGAACCAGAATATGTCCAGTTTTTGACGCGGCCTATTCAGCTTTGCTTGACGATCTGGAATCCAGAGGCATGTTGGAATCAACACTTGTTGTGGCAGTTGGCGAATTTGGCCGAAGTCCTCATCTTAACATGAGGGGTGGTCGGGATCATCATAGTGGAGTATGGAGTGGTTTACTTGCGGGTGCAGGGTTGCCCGGAGGTGCGGTAATCGGTGCATCGGATTCCATGGGCGGTGAACCAAAAGACATGCCTGTAAGCCCATCGATGTTTGCTGCGACAATCTATAAAGCTCTTGGAATCAACCCCGCACAGAAAATTCTCTTATCGAATGGGGAATCAATGCAGCTTGCAGATGCCGTTCCCATCCCCAGTTTGTTTTGATGAGATATAAATGAGTAACTCTGAGTGGATATACCCTGTCGACGAGAAAAACTTTTCAGCAAAAGTTTTGGACAAATCCAAGGTTATTCCTGTGATTGTTGATTTTTGGGCCCCATGGTGCCAGCCATGCAAAATGCTAAAGCCCATGCTTGAGAAAGCTGTTGGGAATCTTAATGGCCAGATATTTCTCGCTGAAATCAATACGGATGAGAATCCCAATCTTGCAGCATCTTTCAAGGTTGAGGGAATCCCCGCTGTGTTTGCATTGAAAGATGGAAAGGTGGTTGATCGATTCCAAGGTTTGTTAAATGATGAGCAACTTCAGGGATTTCTTGGGTCGTTATTGCCCTCGGAAGTTGACAAGCAGCTTGATGTGGCATTGGAACTTTCAAACACCGACCTTGATAAAGCAGAGAAATCATTGAGGTTGTTGTTCAACGAAAACCCCAAGCATGACAAAGTTCGACTGGCCCTTGCCAGGTTGCTTGCTAAAAAAGGTGATGAGTCATCAGAGGTTGAAGGTTTGATCGAACCCCTTGCGGTTGATGGGGATACCGGCAAAGAGGTCCAAAAGATCCAGGCTCAATTAAAGCTTTACCACATAGCAAAAATTCTCCCTCCTGAGGAACAAATTCGTAGGGATATCGATTCCAATCCCAAGGCTGGTTTGCCATATTATCAGCTTGGTTGCATCAAGGCCGCAGATGGGAAATATGAGGATGCACTTGAGCTTTTGATAAAGGCGGGTGAATCAGATCTTTCGCTTGCCAAAAGTATTGTGCGTGAGGCAATGGTAAGCATTTTTCATCTTGTTGGGGTGGGTAGTTCACTTGCAAACAAATACCGATCAAAATTATCGAGTCTTCTCTATTAGGAACTAAGCCTGGAATCGGTCCTGGTTGTCCATGGCCCATGCCGCCGCCAGCTTTTTGCCATCCCCGAAATTCTTATCAATCAGGTAACCCAAAGGAAGGCCGGCTAAAAATCCACCAATATGTGCCCCATAAGCAACGCCACCACCCTCAGGACTGGACTCAAGGTAACCATTGATCAACTGTAATAAAAACCATACTCCAACAGCGACAGATGCGGGAACAGTGGTGATAAATCGAAATACCAAAACTGTCACATTATTGTTGGGAAAGAAAAGAAGATAGGCACCCATCACCCCGGATATTGCACCGGATGCCCCGAGACTGGGCGTCAGGAGGTCTGAATGAAAAACAACACAGGTCGCGACATGTGCCAGGGATGCAAGTATGCCTGCAATGATGTAAAAACAAACATATTGAAGGTGCCCGAGTCGATCTTCCACATTGTCTCCAAAAATCCACAAAAAAATCATGTTACCAATTATGTGTCCGAAACTTCCGTGCATGAACATTGAGGTGATGAGTGTTATGTAAACGGAAACAGGCGTGGGTTCCAACCCGGGCCTGATAACATCTTCATTCCCGACTTTTCCAATGATTTTCGGACTGGATTGAATGTCTTTTCCTGAAAGGATCTCTGCGGGAACAGTCGAAAAAGTATAGGTGAATTTATCGTTTTCCCCGAAGTTTTGAAACACCCCGAAAACAAAAATGTTGATTGCTATAAGTATGTAATTAACTACCGGCAACCGGATCCTGAGGGTGTTATCGTCATACAAGGGCATTATCATTTTTGTTACTCGGGCTAAGATTTATGCAAGAACATTTTGGACCACCCGGCCCGCGACATCGGTAAGTCTTTCATCTTTTCCGAGATGAGGATATACCAGCTTTTCGTGATCCATTCCAAGGAGGTGTAGAAGTGTCGCGTGAAAATCATTCACGGAAATCCTGGTGTCGATGGCATTCAGCCCAACTTCATCAGTTGCACCAATGGCTTGCCCACCTTTTACCCCACCTCCTGCAATCCACATCGTGAAGCCATGTGGGTTGTGGTCACGACCCCGACCACCCTGGGTATTTGGCAATCTTCCAAATTCACTCGCCCAGACAACCAAGGTCGAATCTAGCAAACCCCTGGCCTTGAGATCCTTGAGCAGCGCGGCAATAGGTTGATCAACATGCCCACACATTTTTTCATGGTTGGAGTTGATGTCATCGTGGGCGTCCCATTGGGTGACCAAGGGGCCGCCACCAGAGTAAAGCTGCACGAATCTAACACCTCGCTCCACCAACCTTCTTGCCAAAAGGCACCTTGTGCCGAAATCCGATGTCTTTTTGTTGTTCAGGCCATAATTCTGCCTGGTGCTCTCACTTTCGCTGGAAAGATCAACGGCTTCCGGCGCATGGCTTTGCATGCGGAAGGCAAGTTCATAAGATGCGATGCGAGCCGCAAGTTCAGAGCGGGAAGAATCAAGGTCTTTTTCATTCATGCGCCTGATGAAATCAATCGTGGCCCTTTGTCGATCGGGTGTTATATCCGCTGGGGGTTTAAGATGCAGAAGCGGGTTTGCGCCTCGTCTCAGTAAAGTCCCCTGGTAAACAGCGGGAAGGTAGGCGTTTGACCAGCAGGGCGCTCCACCTTCAGGCGTGCCCTCGGGTTGGAGTAATACACAGTAGGCGGGCAGGTTTTCGTTTACGCTGCCAAGACCATAGGAAACCCAGGATCCCAAACTTGGATGACCCATCAAGGTCCTGCCTGAATGCATTTCATACATCGCAGGTGCATGAACCGTGCTTGAGCACCAGCAGGATCTTAGGAAACAGATGTCGTCAACACACTCAGCCAGATTTGGTAATAGGTCCGATACTTCAAGGCCTGAATTGCCATGCTTTTTAAATTTTCTGGTTGATCCAAGTATTGGAGTGTCGCCCTTGGTGAACTGGCTGACAGGCTTGCCAAAACTTGGTGGAAGCGGTTGTCCATTGAGGCGATTAAGTTCTGGTTTGGGATCAAACAAGTCCATCTGGCTTGGGCCGCCAACCATGAACATGAATATGACGGACTTTGCTTTTGCCTTGAAATGAGAAATCCGTGGTGCAAGGGGGTTTAAATTAGAACCCATCGCGGAGGCAAAACCCTCGCTGGATAACAACCAAGAGAGGGCAAGGGAACCGCATGGTCCCATTGGATGGCTCAGAAAATCTCTTCGATTCATATTGTTCATTGCATGATCCTACCACAAATATGGCAAGAAAGCACGAATCGAGGAACTAGGATTTTTTCTTTTTCAGTGCTGCCTGCAAGGTGACACCAAGATCAGCGGGGCTTTCCGCGACAAGAATTCCAGCTTTTCGTAACGCAGCCATTTTGTCTTGGGCAGAACCTGTTCCACCACTGATGATGGCACCAGCATGCCCCATTCGTTTTCCTGGAGGGGCGGTTTGTCCCGCAATAAATGCCGCAACAGGTTTGGTCACATGCTTTTGAATGAAAGCCGCAGCCTCTTCCTCGGCAGTGCCACCGATCTCACCCATCATAAGGATAGCCTCGGTGCCTGGATCTTCTTGAAACATTTTAAGCACATCAATTTGATTGGTGCCGATGATGGGGTCACCACCGATTCCAACACAGGTTGATTGGCCAAGACCCAGATTGGTAAGCTGCCAAACTGCTTCATAGGTTAAAGTTCCGCTACGGGAAATAACTCCCACGGTTCCTGGCTTATGGATATAACCTGGCATGATTCCTATTTTGCATTGCCCGGGGGTTATTATTCCGGGGCAGTTGGGGCCTATCAATCGAATTTCAGGCTTGGTTGCAAGAAACCTTTTGGCTCTTGACATATCAAGGACTGGTATACCCTCGGTGATTGCAACAATCACTTTAATTCCAGCATCAGCGGCTTCCATGATGGCATCAGCGGCACCAGGTGGCGGAACAAAAATCATTGTGGCGTTTGCGCCCGTCTTAGCCACAGCTTCAGCAACCGTGTTAAATATTGGAAACCCTTCCTTGGTGGTTCCACCTTTTCCAGGCACCACACCGCCCACAACCTGGGTGCCGTATTCCCTGCATTGAATCGCATGGAAGGTGCCGGCTTTTCCCAATCCCTGGCACAAAACCTTGGTGTTTTTATCAATAAGGATACTCATGAAACGACTCCGCAGCTTCTTTTGAATTTGTTTATGATTTACTTGGCAGCAGCAACAACTTTTTTGGCAGCATCTGTCAAACCCTCAGCAGCGATAATTTTTAAACCGCTATCATGCAGGATTCTCTTGCCTTCAGCAACATTCGTGCCTTCCAGCCTGACGACCAAAGGAACATGGAATCCAACTTCCTTGTAAGCGGCAAGAATGGCGTTGGCTATGGTGTCACATTTCATGATGCCACCAAAAATGTTGACGAGCACAGCTTTCACATTTGGATCGGAAAGCAAGATGCGAAAAGCCTCGGTGACCTGATCCTTGTTGGCTCCACCCCCAACATCAAGAAAATTGGCTGGCTCACCCCCATGATACTTGATTATGTCCATGGTGCTCATGGCAAGTCCTGCACCATTGACCAGGCAACCAATGTTCCCGGTCATTTGCACAAAGCTTAGACCGGATTTGGCGGCCCTAACTTCTGAGGGGTTTTCTTCAGATAAGTCCCTAAGTTGTTCGATTTCAGGGTGACTGAAAAGCGCGTTGTCATCAAACGAAATTTTAGCGTCCAGGGCTAGAACTTCTCCTGTGGGCGTCACAACAAGCGGGTTGATTTCGGCAAGACTAGCGTCTTTCTCCAAGAATACCTTGGATAGTGCCATCATGATTGCCTCCGCCTGTGGCACTTGTTCAGGGGTGAAGCCAAGAGCGTAGGCCATTCTTCGCGCCTGATAAGGCAGCAAACCAGTTTCAGGCGAAACAGCAGTTTTCAAAAGCTTTTCAGGATGTGAATGGGCAATTTCCTCGATATCAACTCCCCCATCGGCGCAAGCCATCATGATGGGCATTCCCGCAGCCCTATCCAAAACCATTCCCAGATATATTTCCCGGGAAATGTCAGCAGCGGATTGAACCAGAATTTTTGAGACTTTTTGACCTTCTGGCCCTGTTTGAAGGGTTACCAGTGGGAATTTGAACATGACTTCGGCTATGGACAAAACATCCTCACGCTTGGTGATATATTTGACTCCCCCGAAATCTTTGCCACTATCCTTGAATCGACCTTTACCACGGCCACCCGCATGTATTTGCGACTTTAGAACAACAGGTTTTCCTCCGAGTTTTTCAAAGGCTTTCACAGCTTCATCGGGGGAACTTGCGATAATGCCAACAGGAATTTTGGCGCCTGCGGCAGCAAGTAAATCTTTAGCTTGATATTCATGAATTTTCATGGTCAACCCATCTGATCTACAGGAAATAAGGTATGAATAAACTTTTTACTTTACAGCTTAAGTCTTCTAGTATTTATAGGATGAATAAGTGTGGATACCAGCTTTTTCCATGATCATTCCCAGAGATTTCTGTTTTAATCAGGATTTCAACTATGGATGTGACAAATCTTCTTGCCGATTTAGTTAAGTTACCAAGCATAAATCCCATGGGCAGGGTGTTGCCTGAGGAACTTATATTTGAAAATCGCGTGACCGATTACATGGAAAAATTCTTTAAAAACATGGGAGCGCGTACTCAACGCACTAAAATCATGCCGGGTAGGGAAAACTTGGTGGCATTCCTCGACCCTCCGGGGAACCCCTCCCGCACAATTCTTTTTGAAGCTCATCAAGATACCGTACCCATCGACGGCATGATAATCGATCCGTTTGGTGCAAAAATAGAATCAGGCAAACTTTATGGCCGGGGGGCCTGTGATGTGAAAGGTGGTATGGCTTCAATGGCATCAGCCTTTTCAAAAATTTTCAAGGCAAAAAAGTCAGGTATGCCTCAATTGGTCATGGCTTGCACCATAGATGAAGAGCATGGCTTTCAAGGAATTCAAAACATTGTCAATCAAAGCTGGATAAAATCTAAGGATCCAAAATCTGTTTGGGCGGTTGTCGCTGAGCCAACTCGTTTGCATATTGTGAACGCGCACAAAGGGGCAGTGCGGTGGGATCTTCAGTGCAAAGGGGTTTCCTGCCATAGCTCCACACCCGAGAAAGGTAAAAACGCAATTTACAATATGGCCAAGGTCATGCCATTTGTTGAGGAATACGCTAAATTTTTGTCTGCCTTGCCCGGGCACCCAAGATTAGGCGCGGCTTCTTTAAGCTGTGGTACCATTCGCGGTGGAACAAGCGTTAATACTGTCCCCGATTTTTGCGCCGTTCAAGTTGACCGGCGGTTGCTTCCGGGAGAAACACCTGATGCCGCGGTAAGGCATTTTCGTGATTGGCTGGGTGCAAAATGCCCGGGTATTCCTTTTGAGGTCACTGATCCCTGGCTTGCAGCCCCAGCCTTGGGCGATGAATTTTCCCCGTTGCTGGTTGATGCATTGGGCAAGTGCATCAAGGCAAAAACTGGTAACCTGCAAGTAGATGCTGAACCATATGGCACAGATGCTGCCAGTTTATGTGAGGCATTGATACCAGCTGTGGTTTTTGGGCCCGGAAGCATTTCACAGGCTCATACCAAGGATGAGTGGATAGAAATTGAACAATTAAAACTTGCTGAAGAAATTCTTTACGATTTTGTGGTTTCCCAAGCGGCTTGAATTTATGTTATAATCCAAAAGTGGATTTTATTGATCGATTCTTAAAAAGGAGAACTTAGAAGTGAGTATCATCAGGGTTGGACTTGCAGAAACCAAGAATTTTTCCCAAGGTTACGATGCGATTTTCGGGAAAAAGAAAACCACATCCACTGAAGCCAAGGCTAAAAAAACCGTTGCAAAAGCCAAGGCGTCACCCAAGAAAAAGGGTGGAAAAAAATAACCCTGCTTGTCCATGAAGATTGATTTCCGACAAGGCCTGCAAGGATCATCCTTCAGGCCTTTTTTATTGTCCTGTGAAACCAGTGCCTGCTGTTTCATCAGTCTGGAATTGAACAAGTGGTGCTTTCCAAAAAGGTGCGGTTTTCAAGCTGAGAAATGGCATGTTTTCAGTTAATCTTGCACCTTGGATCTCGTTGAATTTCTCAATCCACCCCTCAAAATTCAGGGAAATATCCTTCGATGCATCCAAGGCTGATTTTGCAATGAGGAATTTCTCGCCTGGTCCATAAAAATTCCTGGCACCCTCTATTTTAATGGACTCCTTTAGTCTTTCCGCGGATATTTCCGGGTCTTCAAGTTGAACTAATTCCCTCATCGCAGTTTGATAAACTATGCAATCGTTGATTTTTAAATTTACAGGTGTGGCTGGGGTTTTTGTTTGTGTTATTTGAATGGGAATTGATTCGCAAAATGCGGAAATTTTGTTAAGCCTGGCCTGAAGTCCCCCTAGGACTGTTCCCCCAGTACTTGAACTGTCCAACTTGATGATTGCACCGGTGATTGCGACAAAACTCTGGCTTATTTGTAATTCACAATTTCTAGATGTGCGATTTCTGAACAAGTTGCATTCCCCACGGATCTTGCACTGTTCAATAATGATGGAGTTTGGAGGAGCCGGGGGTTTGCCGGTCATGGAATCCATCATGATGTTGCTATCCGTGCCAAGTCCTATCATGGTGGAAAGTTGCTGGGCATCGCTTTTTTCATAGGTGATGGAGCAATTTTTTAAATTGATGGAGCTTGCCTTTCCGAGTGTGACCATGGATGGTGTCCGTGCACCTGCCAGAAATGGCTTGGAAAAAATTTCCAAGTCTTCAATTTTAAGTGAGCTTTCATTCAGCAAAAACATGGCTAAGGTGACGCCTTCACGGGTATCTCCTGAAATGAGAACCGGTTTGCTGCCCTGGAAGGGCTTTATGGTGATTTCGCCTGTTGTCTTGTCCAGGCGCAATGGCTTGATGATGAGTTCCCCATCATGCTTTAGAAGTATGGTTTCACCACCTTTGCACGAGGAAAGAGCGGATTCAATTGTTTTAAAGAACAGTTTGGAAGGATCTTCAACTTCATTTGGGTCGACAATTCTTGGTTTGTTGGAGGTTTCCGTCCTGTTGGCTGCAATTGATGGCAAAGGCTTTGAGATGTAAGAGACATCCAGGAATTTTTCGGCGCCGATTAGCCTGTCAGAAATGCTATCCGGGCTTCTTAGTTCAATTAATGTATCTTTGACCATGAATGCCTGACCCAGTCGGAATTCCTCCAATAACTTCAAGGGTTGGTCACTTTTCCAAGGAGAGGATTCAAGAATTTTTGAAGTTTCATCGGTCCCAAGTTTGTTTTCCCGTAAGCGGGCTTGAAATGCTGCGAAATCTAGATTGGGTGAAGAGGCTTGGTTTTGTGAAATAAAATACTCCAACTTATGATAACGGTTTTCCTCACCCTTGTACTTTGTCTGATTGGGGCCCATTGTATTCCTGATGAGGACTGCACTGTCATTATCCGCCTGCAATGTGAGGTCTGGGGTTCTTGCCACAATCGAATGATTCATTTCAATCTGGGGGGTAGATTGAGGACCGGCGTACACAAGGCATGAACGGGTGCCCAGCATAACCGAGCAATGCTGGATCAAGACGATATTGTCCGGATCTGTTTTTCCAAGGAAATGGAGAATGGCATAGTGGGGGCCAAATACACAATCGCTGATTCGAATACGAGAATTACCTTTCTTCTGGATCGCATCACAACCACCCCCATCAGGTTGCCTGTAGGAAACAGACTCGAATTTTCCCGCATCGCTGATTGGGGAAACAATCTGTTCAAATCCAAGAAAACAGCAGTCTTCAACATTGACCATGGGCTTGGTGTTTTCCGGGGAATCAATCATCACGGATGCCATCTGCCTGTTTTCGCTTTGTATCGCCTGTGCCTGGATGAATTCGCACCGCCGCAATAAAAGATTTTTTTTGCCCTTGAAGGTTATGCCATGCATTTGGGTGTCGGTTGACCGGGCATCAATGGTGATGTTGATATCCTGCAAGGTTGCATCATCTGAATCAATGATGAGCGCGGACCAGGAAACTGGATTGGTGGCGGACCTTGCGTCGTAGCCAAGTTTCAAGTTGGGCCTTTTGGTTGAATCTTTGCCACGGATTTTCACCTGGGGGTTGTTGATGATCAATCCTGGTTCCTGTTTGTCGTTCTCAGGAGTGAGATCCAAATCCTTGGAAAGGATGATTTCAACCTGCCTGGCATCCTTGTTCTTGGCAAGCCATTCCTTGATTTCCTTCAAGGTTGGATCATCTGATTCATATTTGGGAGTCGCCCCAACCTTGGATTCCGGGGCGGGATTGTTGGCCTGACTAATTTCCCGGGATTTGTTTCCAGCGGATTCTGATGATTTAATGGATTCACTGGAGGCGTTTCGAGGACTATTGAATGGCCAATTCCCATCAGTTCCGATGGTCCTTGCAGTCATTGAGTCCATGAGAATCAATAAAAGTATGATGAACACGCCGATAAATATAAGGGGGTATTGCCAATTTTTTTTGCTGGGTGAAAGGATTTGTGGGGTTGAAAAATTCCTGATTTTGGGGTCTTTCAGGGCAAGGCCAAGGCTGACCGCCACCTTTTCCATTTCATCCAGCATTTCCTGCGGTGTTTGAAATCTATCGATGGGAAGCTTTGCCATCATTTTATCGAGAAGTATAGCGATGCCATCGGGTAATTGCGGTATCAAAACCCTGGGGTCGGTCGGTTTGACATGTTGATGGTGGTAAAGTTTTCTGGCGGCGGTGCCTTCAGGCACAACCGCATATCCGGTGATCAAATGATAGAAAGTGCAACCAAGTGAGTATATGTCACTGCGATGATCAGCATCCCGCGGTTCAAGCGCCTGTTCGGGTGAGATGTAATCAAAGGTACCAAGGGTCATGCCTGATTGGGTAAGACCTCCTTCATTCGGTCCCAGGGACCTTGCAAGTCCCATGTCCACAAGTTTTACCAATCCTGAGGGAGTGATGATGATGTTGGAGGGTTTTATATCGCGGTGCACAACATTTCGGCTGGCGGCATGATTCAGGCCCCGTGCAACTTGAATCATGTACATTAACGCTTCCTGGTACGGAATCGTCTTGCGTGCGGTCAGGATCTCACGCAGGTTTTTCCCCTCGATGAATTCGAAAGCTATGAAATTAAGGTTTTGGTCTTCTCCGCAATAAAAAACCCTTGCGATGTTCTCATGGTCAAGCCTGGCGGCACTTCTTGCCTCCTGGTTGAACCTGAGCACATTTTCCTTGTCCTGGGCCATATCAGGGGGTAGTACTTTCACCGCAACGGTTCGATCCAGTAATGTATCCCTTCCTTTGAGTACAGTCGCCATTCCTCCTTTGCCGATGGCTCCTATCAATTCGTAATGTCCCAGCTTTTTACCTTTGAAAATATCAGCGGAAGGTTCAGGTTCATTTGATTTAACCAGTTTTGGAATTGTTTTGGAAACAATGGTGGGAACATCGTCAGTTGGTTCCAATCCTGATGTGAACAACAATGCTGCAGGGTCTGATGGATCAAGGTCAACCGGAGGTTTCGGTAATGGACCCGGAGTTCCCAACAATACTTCCTTTGGTAGATTTGGATTCGAGGATTCGTTGCTCATCGAATTTTTCCGTCTAGAAACCAATGGTTAAATTTGGAAGTCTCTAAAACACTGAAACATGATTATCCTTTATCGTAGTTTTAAAGCAACCCATGATTCAAGAAACCATGAATCCTATTGAGAGTAATAAGCTAAAGCAAATTCAAGGTGCCTCGGGTCAGTCCGACTTGGTTGCTGGCTTTCAATGATTGCCAAAGGTTACTCCCGTCTTTTTGCCCCAAGAGAACAGAACTGTAACCGTCCAGTATTTTTGAAACCTCCGGGGGTGATTCCCTCAGAAATTCAATTCTAAAAAAAGCCACATTCATTTCACTTAGGCGTCTTAAATATTCCGCCGCTGATTGGGGCAGGGAGTTGTAAACCGTGTTTCTGCAGCCTGAATCAACACCAACGGGGAACTCCGCTCCCGTGGCCCGGTCCCTAAGTGCCACCTTATGGGTTTCGCAAGGCCTGCCGCAATCACGATGGTCCTTGCCCTCGGACAAAAAAGCTGCAAAAACGCAATGCTCCATGTGAAACATCGGCATATGCAGATGCGCGCTGATTTCCAATGTCATTGGGTCTACTCCCAGCACCAGTTGTCGTAGCTGTTCCCAATTAAGATCATTTCCCGGTGCAACCCTTTCCACACCCTCCTCTATCATCATGCGTGTGCTGATTTCATTGACGCAATTAAGGGACCAATCACCAATCAACCTAATGGAGGGATCGTGGTTTTTGGCGAATTTGAGAGCGCTTATGTTTCTTATCAACAAAGCATCGGGATGGTAGTTTATGATTTGTGTCAGAAAACCATCCTCGCCCGGTTTGATAACTCTCAGGGTTGCCAGCGAAATGGGTATACCCGCATTGTTCGCCTTGGTCACGGCTTCCTTGTAAAGTCGGGGGTCTTCAAAATCGCAATGAATCATCGATACTTTGGCGGATAGGGAGTCCTTGGACCAATTTATCACTGTATCCAGTTGTGAATGATTTCGAACCAAAGGGACAATCGATGGCGTTTTGCGCGCCAGAGGTTTTAATGACTGGTATTGTGCCAGGATTTGTTCGAGAGCGTTATTGTTTGCAATCTGCCTGACCTGTTTTTCTTTTCTTGACTTGACCAGTTGATCCACTAAATCCCGGCGCATTTTGTTCAAGACCGCGGGGGGTATCATGGCTTTCCCCTGGACATCCACCTCAATGCTGCCCGCTGAAAAAGGGGAGTTCCCAAGCCTTCCAAGGTATTCCCTTGCATCATTAACTTCAAATTGCCTGTTATGTGCCTCTTGAACCGGACCTTCCCAGATTGCCTGTGCTGAAATACCATCTTGGCAGACTGCATCGATCCGAAGGCTGCTGTTAACTTTGCATTCAAGCTTGAAATTCACGGGCATGCGCTTTACCACAATATCCCGGGAAAAGGTTGATTCCATCCGTTTACGAAAATCAGGATCATCCGTTTTCCAAACAGGTGCGTTCATGGCTTCAAGTTTGTTGATTTCGACTCCGCCATGAAGTCGAATTTCCATGACATCGCTGATTCTGGTTTTTTGAATTTCAACAACCCTTCCGCCGGGTTCCTTTTCCTCAGGGCGGGCAAGATCTATCACAATTCCATCACCTGCATTCAACGGCAACCCAGTGGCCAGGTGCTCTTTCTCAACCTTTAAAAATATGCCTCCGGACTTGATGTCAATGATTCTGCCTATCAATAAGCCCCTGCTTTTGGGGAATCGTCCACGGACTAGTTTTTGATGATTATTACCATGAAGAAAACCCGGAGTAAATCCCCGGGAAAAAGCCATTGTGAGATCATCAAGTTTGGTTTTTTCAGGCTCGAACGGGCGGCCTTCCATTGCGCAATCAATGGCCTCGCGATAGAGTCTTGTGGTTGCTGCTACATAGGCTGCCCCCTTTAGCCTACCCTCAATTTTGAAGCAATTTACACCTGCATTGATCAGTTCGGCGATTTGGTCATGGCCCGCAAGGTCCTGAGGGCTGAGAAGGTAGGCTCTGTCCCCAAGATTTGCCTGTTTCCCATCCACTATCATCTCATAGGGCATTCTGCATGCCTGCGCACATTGCCCCCGATTAGCACTGCGACCCCCAAGTGCCTCGCTGGTGAGACATTGGCCACTGTAAGCCACGCAAAGTGCACCATGAACAAAAACTTCCAAGGGAATGGTGCTTGCTTCTGAGACCCTGGTTATTTGTTCGATCGACATTTCCCGGGCAAGCACCGCTTGTGTTGCACCAAGTTCTTGGGCGAAATTAGCCCCACGGGAATCAGAAATAGTCATTTGTGTGCTTGCATGGATTTCCAGGTCGGGTACAGCAAGTCTTGCTAATTTTGCAAGGCCCATGTCTTGGATAATGACCGCATCCACTCCTGCAAGCGCGATATTTTTTAGATATCTTTCCGCTTCCTTCAACTCAGCGGAAAAAACAAGCACATTGAATGCCACGAATGCCCTAACATTATGGTCGTGAAGAAAATCAACCACCTTTGGCAATTCGGGGAGGGTGAAATTGGTTGCCCTGTGCCTTGCATTGAATTGATCAAGCCCGAAATACACCGCGTCAGCCCCATTGGCGACCGCTGCCTTTAGACAATCCCAGTCACCTGCCGGGGCCAGGAGTTCGGGTTTTTTATTCTTGCGGAATTCCTGCATGGAAACTTTCTTGGAGTAATTGCTTAATCAGGTTATATTCCAATGATAATCTTACTGGAATTTTCCCGAGGTATGCCATGTTTCGAATGCTTTTTATTGTTGTTTTGGCCGTTTCTATGTTCGGTTATTCGCATGGTGCAGATAATCTACCTTTGGTTTTCGAGGATAATTTCGCCAAGGGGATGGATCACTGGTCCTTTAGCGACAGTTCCTGCTGGAAAATAGTTGAATTAAAAGATGGTTCCAAGGCATTGAGCCAGTTTAAAAAAGTCAGCTCCTTCAAACCACCTCATCGCAGTCCTTATCATTTTGCCTTGGTTAAAGATCTGGTTGTTGAGGATTTTGTGCTCGAAACCAAAATGCTAAGCACCATCAAGGATTATAACCACCGTGATCTTTGTCTCTTTTTTGGTTACCAGGATCCTGCTCATTTTTATTATGTTCATCTTGGGAAAAAAACTGATGACCATGCCAACCAGATTTTCATCGTGGATGGGAGTGACAGGAAAAAAATCTCAATAAAGACTACGCCTGGGACAAATTGGACTGAATCCTGGCATAAGGCCCGAATCAAACGCGATATCAAAAGTGGTTCCATCGAGGTTTTTTTTGATGATATGTCCCAACCGGTGATGACAGCCAATAATAAAAATTTCACTTGGGGAAAAGTTGGGGTTGGATCATTTGATGATACGGGTGATTGGGCTGATGTGAAAATCTTTGGAGTGAAGGCCAAAGGGAAGTAAGTTTATGATGGCTTAGCGGGCCTGATTCCCGCCAATATCTTTTCCGCGCCACCTTTTTTCATTTTCTCAGCCAATCTTTGGCCGATTTCCTCCGCCTCCACCAAGGGGCCGGTTTCCTCACTGATTATTCTTTGTTTCCCATCTTCCGATAAAACCACCGCGGTAAGCGAAATGACTTCGCCCACGGTTTTTGTCCGTATTCCGACCGGAACCAGGCAGCCCCCACCCAGGTTCCTGAGCAAAGACCTTTCTGCAGTGGTCTCTGCGTTTGTTTGCGGGTCATCAAGCTTGCTTAAAAGTTGCAGTGTTTTGGAGTCATCTTCCCTGCACTCGAGGCCGAGGGCACCCTGTCCCACTGCGGGAAGCATCCATTCAGGATCAAGAATTTCTTTGATTCGGTTTTCAAACCCCAACCTGATAAGGCCAGCTTCTGCAAGTATTATTCCATCCAGTTTTTCGGTCTCAATTTTGTTTAACCGGGTCTCTACATTACCCCTAAGGTGCACTAGGTTCAAATCAGGCCTTCGATGCATCGCTTGAGATCTGCGTCTCAGGCTAGTGGTTCCCACGGTTGCATTCTTAGGCAGGGCATCAAATGACTCTATCGTGTTTGAAACAAAGGCGTCACCGGTGGATCCGCGTTTTGGGATAGCGGCAAGCCTTAGACCCGGGACTTTTGCAGTGGGAAGGTCCTTGAGGCTGTGGACAGCTATATCAACGGATTTATCCAACAGCGCGAGTTGGATTTCCTTGGTGAACAAACCATCGGATCCAATCTGGCTGAGGGCCCTGTCGCGGATTTGGTCGCCTTTTGTGTCCAGGATGACCAAATCGATTTCCTGGTCGGGGAAATGACTTGCCAGGGTGTCGCGAACAAAATGCGCCTGCCAAAGAGCGAGTGGACTTCCTCTGGTGCCGATTCGGACCTTATGCATTTTCTTTCGCCCCAAGCTTTTTTAAACATTCACGAAGAAGGTTTGAGGTTTGTTCGTATTCGGAAGTTGCACCAGAGCAGGTATGATGTTCCTCGGGGTTTTTATCAGCACGATCTAATCGTAACCAGACCGGCATCAGGGTTTCGGGGTCATTTTTGTAGCGGGGGAACAAATGCCAGTGCAAGTGGGGGACCTGGTTTCCCAAAAGCTCATAATTAAGTTTTAATGGATTGAAAGTTTCTTCAATTGCTTTTGCAACCAGGCACATCTCGTCAAAATAAGCATGCCTTATCGTGGCGGAAAGGGAATTGAGCTCCCTAGCATGTTGCTTTGCAACAACGACGCAATAGCCTTTGTAAAACTGCCATTTCCCCAGCAGAACTATACTATTGGGGAAATTCCAAACTAATTCCTCTTTGGGGATGGAACAGATGGAGGCAAGTTTTTGGCAAAAAAAGCAATCAGTCAACGAAGGAAAGTCCTAAAGTGTAATTATCGGGGTTAATCACCGCCGCCGCCGAAGTCACCTCCGCCACCGAAATCGCCACCGCCGCCGAAGTCACCTCCGCCACCGAAATCACCGCCGGAGTCGCCACCGCCAAACCATCCGCCACCAGAGTCATTTCCTCCACCGCCAAACCATCCGCCACCACCACCTGAATCATTCCCACCATCAGAGCCGAAGTCGCCTCCACCACCCCCGGAGTTGTCATCGAAGTCACCACCAGAACCGGAGTAATCTGTATCTTGGGCAGTTGAGCCAGTATCACCGGAATCGGCACCCCATGCGGAAGAGCCTAAATGGCTTCCGCCAAAAAAATTGTTGTAAAGATACATACCCGCAGCGGCTCCAAACATGCCACCAAGCAGTGAACTGAAAAAACCACCACCGCCCCCGCCATATCCTGGGGCCATTCCACCACCATACCCACCACCAGCGACTGCCCCGCCACCACCAAAAAGGGCCCTGAAAATGCCAATTACCAGCCAAACCCCTGAAAGAATCAAAAGTCCTGTGCAAATCCAACCACCGATGGGAGAGTTTTCAACCTTGTTCTCCGAGGATCGTGGGGTAGAGGCGATGGGTTTGTTCACGGGAGGAGCCGTGGACCGCCTATTATCAGGATGCGACTCCATGGCATTGTAAACAAAGTTTACCGCGTCAATTAATGCCTTGTCAGCTTGTTTTTCTTTAAGCTTGGAAATCATCAAGCTGGTTAAATTATCCCGGTCCAGCAGGGAAAAGATTTTCTTCTGCGTTTCGTTTCCAACCTCAATTTGCAAATGGGCTGGTTCCTTGGTGAGCAAAATATAAACGCCATTGACTCTAAGGCTTGATGCTTGTTTTCTGGCCCATTGATCGTACATTCGATTTGCGGCAGTTTTATCTTTTAAGTTCACACCTGATTTGACATCCTCTGGGATGGAAGTGAAGGTTTCAATCACAAGGTCGTGTTTGAATCGTTTTTCAATATCCAAAATCCTTCGATTGGCTTCAGATTTTGCATTTTCTGAAAAGAAACCGGCATTGTCTTTGACTTCCCGGTATTCGGCTTTTAATTCCCCATTAAACAATAGGCTGAAAGCCATCACACCGACCAGACTTACCTTTTTCATGATGTTAATCATGTGTGTTCCTTTATGTAATCAAATGTTTCCACTAAATTCATTATAATGATATTCGTGATTCTTAAGTGAATATTACCACGATTTTTCAAGATGTTGCAAATAAAGCAAATCGGAAAATCGTAGGGGGAGTAAATATGCTGGAAAAAATCCATGCCACCACGATTCTGGCGGTTAGGCATCAGGGCAAAGTGGCCTTGGGGGGCGATGGCCAGGTGACATTGGGCAATATTGTCATGAAACAGGATGCCCAGAAAATTCGCAGGTTATTCCAAGGAAAGGTTTTGGCTGGATTTGCAGGTGCGGCGGCAGATGCCTTTGCCCTTATCGAAAGATTTGAATCCAAGTTGAAGGACTTTCAAGGATTGGTGCCACGGGCTGCCATTGAATTGGCCAGGGAATGGCGCACTGACCGTATGTTGAGACGATTAGAGGCAATGTTGATCGCGGCGGATTGCGAAAATGTTCTGCTGATCAGTGGGAGTGGGGATGTGATCCAGCCTTCCGATGGAATAGCAGCCACTGGGTCGGGCGGGCCCTATGCCACGGCCGCAGCCCGTGCATTGGTGGCGCATAGCAATCTGGATGCCGCCACGATCGTCCAAAAATCATTGGAAATCGCTGGCGATATGTGCATTTACACGAATCGAAATATTTTGGTTGAAGCCTTGTAGTCACTTAAACGCGTCAAATTTCATCCATGGAGATTGCAATCTTGTCTGACTGGACACCCAAGCAAATAGTATCTGAATTGGACAAATACATCGTGGGGCAGGGGGCCGCCAAGCGGGCGGTGGCGGTTGCGATCCGGAATCGATGGCGCAGGCAGCAACTTTCCCCGGATATGCGCAAGGATATAACGCCAAAAAATATCATCATGATAGGACCCACGGGTGTTGGTAAAACCGAAATCGCAAGAAGATTGGCTACCTTGGTCGGGGCCCCATTCTTCAAAGTTGAAGCAACCAAATATACCGAAGTTGGATATCATGGCCGGGATGTTGAAAGCATGATTCGTGATCTTGCTGAAGTCGCGGCTGGAATGATCAGAAAAGAACAGCGAAAATCCGTTGAAACGAAGGCTGCTGAACGACTCGAGGAGCGTCTTCTTGATTTGCTATTACCCGGCACCTCTCCCTGGCAGCCCGAGGATGAGGATGCGAATGCAAAAAGTAATCATGCCCGTGAAATATTGAGGGAAAGGCTCAAAGCCGGGGAATTGGAAGATCGGATGGTTGAGTTGTCGATAGAGCAAAAAATGGTTCCTGTGCAGGTGTTTTCGAACATGGGAATGGAAAACATGGATGCGGATTTCCAGGGAATGTTTGAAAAGATGCTTCCCAAGAACTCACAGACCAGACAGATGAAAATCCGGGATGCCAGGAAGATTATCTTAGAGCAGGAGACAGAAGCTTTGATAGACAGGCAGGCTGTGAATGAAAAAGCCGTGGAGTTGGTTGAGAACCAGGGCATAATTTTCCTGGATGAGATTGATAAAGTTTGCACCAGTGGGCAATCCCAAGGCCCGGATGTATCGCGACAGGGCGTGCAAAGGGATTTGCTCCCCGTGGTTGAGGGTACTACCGTTAATACCAGATACGGCCCTGTAAAGACGGATCACATTTTATTTATCGCGGCAGGGGCCTTTCATGTCTCCAAGCCTGCTGACCTGATGCCAGAATTACAAGGGCGTTTCCCCATACGGGTTGAGTTGAACGATTTATGCAAGGCGGATTTTTATCGGATACTCACAGAGCCTCAAAATTCCCTCGCCATGCAATATGCTGAACTTCTTAAAACCGAGGGAATCAAATTGGAGTTCACCCGGGACGGGTTGGAGGCGCTTGCGGATATTGCCTTTGATGTGAACTCATCCACTCAAAACATAGGGGCGAGAAGATTGCACACTGTGATGGAAAGGGTGGTCGAGGAAATAAGTTTTCACGGTTCAGACTTGGATCAAAAGACCCAGATAATTGATTCAGGTTATGTGAAAAACAGGCTAAGGGATGTGCTTCAAAAAGAGGACCTTGCAAGGTTTATCCTGTAAAACCCGGTTTATACAGAGAAGGAACTAGATACTGATCTTTTATCATTTTGGATCTTTTCCATGATCCAGTTGTTTGCATCCTTGAGCATTTCAGCATGAATGCGGTGATTGGTGGCATAGGTTCGCCAAGTTGGGTTCATTCCCGCCATGATCATGCTGTCGCGATCTTTTTCGGCAGATCGTGATGTGACAATCGAGTTGGCTATGCCATGAGCCATGAAAACAGGAAGATTTTTCAGGGCTCGGATGCGCCAAAGTGGGGCATGGTGCCTTGGAAGATGACCATTCAAGGCAAGGATTCCAGCAAACTTTTCAGGGTATTGGAAAGCCATGCGATACGCCAGGGTCGCACCTTCACAGAACCCTGCGATGAAAACCCGGTTAGGATTAATGTTGTAGGAATCCTGGGTTTTTTCAATCGCGTTAAAGATATAATCCTCAACCAGCGCATCAGTTGAGCCATCTGCTCCCCAGGTATAAGCGTTCTTAATCTGGTGGTTTTTCTTGGCGATGGTGGAGTGCATCCCGCGTAATGAGATCGAAATGTAATTTCGCCTACTGATGTGCGGAGCGTAACGCAATACTTGTTCTTCATTGCAACCATGGGCGTGTAAAAACACGATCAAGGGATAGGGATAATTGGGTTCATAATGAACCGGAAGAAAAGTACGAAGAGGAAGAGTGGCGGGTGAAAGCACCTTGGAGTCGTAAAACCCTTCGGTAGGCTGTTGAGTAATTAGCGACATATTCAAGGGAGCCATAAGCACTCCAGATCTTTCTATTTTTTCCAGACACCCCAGGTTTTGAAATAAAACCAAGAAAGTGAAATGGATATTAGTCAACCCGATGCGCCAAGTCTACGGTGTATCCCCGGTTGAGTCAACGAAAGTCTTTAGCCAAATTTTGAAAAAAGAGCTTATAAGTACTGGAAAAGTGATGAATAATCCGGTTAGGTCAGGTAGGCCAAGATGGATGGATTTGGATAAATAGAACAGGTCTGACGATAAAGACAAACCTGATGGCTTAGAAACAATTAACAAAACTACTTGTATTGCCTAAATGTTTCAAAACACCTGTTTGTTTATTTTTTAGTCACAATGATTAAATTCATACGAAAATTGTGGCTTAAAGTATGGTGCTAGGCGACTTTTACAGTTCCATTTGATTTTAAGTAATTAATTAAGAACGATAACGGCCATAAGTTAAAGTGTTTTTTGCTTGTTTTTAGGATAATATTATCGATTATGTCTATTCTTCACTTTGTGCGGATGAAGAAATAACCCTGAAATCTATGGATTTTTTACAAGAACGAGGAAGTTGACCGGAAATGGCGGTTTCTTCGACACTGACCCACAAAGTGTATAAACCAGGTTGTAATTTGGGGGGCACCCGGAATTGGAATGTTAGGTGGTAATCTGATCGCTGGGCTCTACTGCGATCAATCCGCGGAGGAAAAGCCATATTTGTCACTTTTCCCTGACTGTCATGAATTTCAAGGTTACTGGAAAGCATGGATTCGTAAATACCATGCTCATTGTTGCAATGGACATTTTCGACCTCGACATAGACGAGTATTTTTTCGCCCGGGAGATTTCCTTTGCCCTGATGAAAACCATGGTTTGAGGGCAATGGATCAAAAGAGCCAAAGCCGTGGACATCTTTGCAAAAATGAATGTTTTCCAAGCTTAGATCTGCTTTTTTACGGAGTTTTTCCTGTGCCTTGCTTATTTCCTGCAAAGTTTGGGATGCTACTTTTGAGTCAAGATTTTCATTTTTAAGAACCAATCCAGCTGCTGTTAGCAGAAATTCAATTATTTCGGAATTTTGGGTCGTTGATTCTTTTAAAGTTTTGCGAGCCAATTCTGGCTTATTTTCGATTATCTGCTTCAGTGCTATGGCACCGGCTGGCAAGGTTGCAACTTCTTGGATTGGTTTAATTTCTGGCTTGGTTTTAGCTTCTTCCTTGACCTGTGATGTTTCCAATACAGGTTTTTCAGATTTGATTTCCAATGGTTCCATTATCTTGGGAGCTTTTGTCTCGGAAATTGTTTTTTCATTTTTATTGAAGATTTCTTTTTCAGCCTCGGTTGGGGGAGGAGGGATGCTTAACGGGGCAGGTGTGTTGGCATCCTGCTTTTCTTTCGCTTCCTGTTCAGATTTAAGAGAAAGAAGTTTTAATGCCGGTGGTAAGTCTTCAGCCTTTAATACTTTCTGGTCTTTCTGTGATTCAGGCGCCTTGGAGTTTATTTCGGGGGTTTTTTTTGACTGAGTTTCGGCTTTAACAATTACTTGCGTCTGGACTTTGTTTTCATCATCGAGTGAGACCGAACGATTGTCCTCGGAGACGGGCATTTGTACCCTTTGCATTCGGGTTTGGCCAAAATTTGAACAACCACCAACCATGATGGGTATCAAGAAAACGATCAGAACCAATCGAACCAGATTATCCATCATCAATTCCATGACTGAGGTTATTTCGAGTGGGCAAGCAATAGCTTAGGATTGATTTGAGGTCAACCCTAGCCTTAAACAAAAATGTAAAAAGAGGTCGGTTAAGATGTATCAGGAGGAATTGGTGGTTTGGAACAAATGCGCCGATCTATACCCAGATTTTCATTTTATCCAACAACTCCCTGGGAATTTTTCTTTCGGTCACCCGAAAAATTTCATTTGGTAGGTAACGCGTGCTTTGATGCCCCACAATAATAAGCTCATTTTTAAAAATTGATGCTCTTTCGACAAAATCGTCGAGATGCATGTGCCCAAATTTGTGTATTTTTTCCCTTCGATGTTTGGACCTTATGAAGCTCATCTCAGTGATCAGAATCTTGGCTTCAAAAACAGGGGGATAATTATCCAACCCTGCGGGACTGGTATCTCCCGTATAGGCTAAAAGTGGGGTTCGAATTTCCTGTGTCACTGGTGTGCCTGATAGTCTCAAATCGCGAATTTTGTCGCCCGGAAGGCCTTGGAACTCTTCCTTAAGTTTATTTCGTCTTTGCCAAACCATGAATCCCAATGAGGGAATGGTGTGGGTTGTCGCAAAGGTTGAAACAACATGGTCCCTGCTAAGTTCAAATTCCTGTCCCGGTTCAAGCCCGATAAGGTTGCAATTCATCCTGCCCCGATCGAGCCTTTGGAAAATCATCAGAAGTTTGCGCAGATCCTCGACCGCATATGCAGGCACATAGATGTTTGGGGGTTCCATTTTCATCATGCGCCTTCGCGCGACATAAATTGGAAGGCTGGCGGCATGATCCAGATGCGTGTGGGATATGCACCAATTTGGGGTTCCCATGAAATCCCAAGGCTGTGCACCCAGATCAAATCCTAATTTTAATTCTGGAATGCGCCAGTAGGATTGAACCGCTGCACGGGAATATCCCTCGATGGTAAGATTTTCATGTACATGTCGCAGATATGGAGCGTTTTCAACCATGGTTATCCCGAGTTCGAATCTTTAAGTGCCAAAAGTCACTATAAAAACATTAGACAATAAAACCAAGGTAATACTTCAATTTAAGGTTTGCAGGCATGATTTTGGAAGGTTTGGTTACCACGATTGGTAAAGATGGAAAAATTCATGTCGCACCCATGGGACCACGGGTGGACTCTGAAATGCGTTCCCTGCTCCTACGGCCTTATTCCTCATCGCAGACCTGCCAAAACCTGCTTCAGCATCCGGAGGGGGTTTTTCATGTCACTGATGATGTTACCCTGATAGCCCGGGGGGCGATTGGAATGATGAGTACTCCGCAAAATAAACCTGCCACCATGATCAGGGGTTTTATTTTGGAGGAAAGTTGCAGGGCTTATGAATTCAAGGTGGTTCGAACCGACACCACCGAGGACAGGGTCAGGTTGGAATGCGAAGTTGTCAAGGTTCACAGGCAGAGAGATTTTTTTGGATTTAACCGGGCGATGTTTGCTGTTTTGGAAGCTGCGATACTTGCATCAAGAACAGCATTTTTGCCCTTGGAGCAGATCGAGAAAGAATTCACAAAATTATCCACCCTTGTTCAAAAAACTGGTTCTGAAAGAGAGGCGGAGGCTTTTTCACTTCTTGAAAATCATGTGCGGACACTTATAAGTTCAAAGTCCGACCCGGAAATTTGATATGCCAATCCATCTTTTTGATCCACTTGAACCAGCAATCTTTCCGCGATTTTCGGGATCTTCTGATTTTCAGTTCATTCGCAGTGGAAAAGTCAGGGTCACAACCGGCAGCAGGTTGCATTTTGGTTTTTTAAACCTTACCCCCAATGGTATTCCATTTTGGAATGACCTGTATGGTTACCCTTCTCTGCCCGTGCGAAGGTTTGGTGGCATAGGCCTCATGATTCCTCATCCCGGCACCTCCGTTCTTTCAGAAATATCAAATTCCTGGGCCTTTGAAGGCACGCATTTGCAAAGGGTTGAGGAATGCGCGCTGAAGTTACAGGCTTATTGCGATGGAAATGGATTTCCCTTAAAACCTTGCAAGGTGGTTGTGGAAAAATCGGCTCCACATCATGTTGGTTTGGGGACAGGAACTCAGCTTGCACTTGCGCTTGGAAAATCCCTTTTGCTAGCAAACGGTTTTGACATGCCAACCAAAGAACTTGGACCGATTTTGGGAAGAGGTAACAGGTCTGCCATTGGGCTATATGGTTTTGATCATGGTGGATTGATAGTGGAGGGCGGCAAAACCCAGGACGGCCAAATATCCCCCTTGGTCTCCAATTTACCCTGGCCACCGGATTGGCAAATTGAATTGCAATTTGGTCATGACAAACCTGGGGTGCATGGCGTCGAGGAAGTGAACGCATTTAAACAAATCATGAACGCCTCGGAAGAAAATGATTCACTTTCTGCTAATCCTAGAAATGCCCTGCTGGGAATCCTGCCTGCAATCGTTTCACGAGATATTGAAAGCGTAAAAAAGTTTATATTTGACATGAACATGCGGACCGGAAAAGCCTTTGAGCCTTTCGAGGTAAAAGAAAAGCGTGCATTACAAAATAATGTGAATGAATTTTGCGGCCAGAGTTCCTGGGGACCGGTGAAGTTTCAAATCAAACTTATTTCTCATTGACAGGCACGGAAGGAACATCTTTGCTTTTGGTGGTCATCAACTTGATGCGGGGATCCACGGGTGTCCCAGGGGCAAGTGTTGGATCAGTGGATTTTATTTCAGGGCCTTCGCCACAACCTAAGAGACAAAAGATTAAAACTGAAGAAAATGATTTTTTCATGTTTAAAAGCTTTCAAGTTAGTCGAGAGTCACTAATTGGCCATCCTTGGCACCGCACATGTACACAAAAATAACGAAATCAATTGAAGGCTTGAAAGAACGAATCGAGCCATCAAGAAACATTGTGTTAATGATGTTGCCCGGGTGCATACTGCCTGGGTAACCAGCTCCAAGCCCTTTACTTGCAGTGGTTGTCTCACAGTTGGTGTTTGTTGAGTTGGGGCAAACCCCATAGTCAGACGCAAAAAAACCATGCCCATAAGAAAATTGGCTCCAACCCTCTTGAGGTGTGCCAGTGAATTTTATTCCGCCGGCGGACTCAGCAAAACCAATTGTATTGCTTGTTCCGTCAGATACATGGCCA